>Ga0265295_1000649_pt1 | contig 67685 bp, 66 predicted proteins | sample Munlansysbiofilm_FD_192503 | JGI IMG/M metagenome (GOLD analysis project Ga0265295, IMG submission 192503) | Leachate microbial communities from a municipal landfill in Southern Ontario, Canada - Methane capture system biofilm | ecosystem: Engineered > Solid waste > Landfill > Unclassified ...
CAGCATCCGGGCGATGAGACTCGTCTTTAACTCTTCAGAATAGTGAGTCATACAATTTCACTTTCAGCCCCTCGGGGTTCACTCAAAGGCTCTCAAAGAGAGGCGACATCTATCCTGACACAGGGGGCTCACTGGCCGCAACAACCATGGGAAAGGTGTTTTTCAGCGCACTGAAATCGGTCAACTCGTGAACCCTGTCGGCGCACAGTGCTTCGACGTTGCTCGGCCAGGGTTCGCTACCGGCCATGGCGTCAATCTGCCCAGTCTGCATCGCTTGTGGCATGTCGAAGGGGCTCAAGGGGACAAATTCGATCTTGTTGACATCCAGCCCGGCATATGTGCTCCAGGCCAGCAGAGCCCCGTAGGTGCTCGATCCCATTTGGATGCCGACTCTGGCCCCTTCCAGCTGTTTGACATCGGTCAGCTCGCGGCGCGAAACCAGCCGGTGCATCTTGCTGCCTCCAGCAAAACCGGTCAGCAACCGGACGCGCTGGCTGCGTGATGCGGCGATCAGAAAAGGGGCGTCCCCCATAGCTGCGACATCCGTAGCACCTGTCATCAAACTCTCAGCGGCCAGGATCCCGCCGCCAACCAGTTTGACATCGACATCCAACCCTTCAGCAACAAAGAACCCCTTGGCTTGTGCGACGATAAACGGCTCGTAGCAAACCTTATTCGAATAAGCAAGTCGAAGGGATTCAACCGATTTTGCTGCGGAGACCAAGGGATTGAATAAAAACAAGATCCCCATAAAGCTGACTGCGAAGGACATTTCACAAAGTTTTTTCATCACTGCCTTCTCCTTCATTGGATTGCCGTCCTCCGTTCCCAGCAAAAAGTTTCGGTCAGAATTTGCGTTTATAGCTGATCTGGGCGAACAGCCAGTCCGCCGCGCTGTTGTCGGCCTGCTTTTTGGTGAATTCCCCGGGCCAGAAACGGCTGTAGCCGAACAGCAGCTCGATGTTTTCTTGCTTGACCGCGCGCAGGGGCGGCAGGGCCCAAGTCAGAATAAGATCCAGTTCATCTCCCAGGTGCCGGCCGCTGTTGCCGGTCTTGTCGCGGTACCGGCTGCTGTTGAGAGACCAGCCGTCCTTTGCCTCGTCCAGCCAGAAGCGGTGGCCCTCAATCTGCAGCTTGACCTGTTGGTGCGGCTTGAGATGAAGGTTGCACTGGGCATCGTGCAGGTTGGTCCAGTCAAGCAGATTCAGGCGGCCGTACATGCGGTCGCGGGCGCCAAACACGCCGAGGAAGGCGTTGCTTTCGCCATCGGCGGGATCGGCGTCCCCCGAGGCGAAACTGTATTCCAGGCTCAGGGCCGGCTTCAGCGGCAGGCTGGCGAAACGCCGGCCGACCAGCAGATGGGCGCCCCAGGCGCGCAGCCTGTCGGCGCCGGAATCGCCCCATTGCTGCACCAGGGTGGCATCGTAGAACCAGACACCCTCCAGCGCCGCCAGCCGCGCGCCCAGATTGTAGGCCTGCCGGTTACCCTTGGGCTGGCCCTGTTCCGAACCGTAGTGCTCATGGCGGTCGTACTTGACCAGAAAAAAGGGCTCCAGCACAGTTCTCTCGTTTAGCTGCCAGTGGCCGTAGACGCCGCCGCCATGACCGGCATGGCGATGGCGCAGACTCAGCTGGGTCGGTTCGTGCAGGATGTAACCACCCCAGATGAAATCGATGAAATGGGCGTCCCGGCGGTAGGACAGTTTGACGGCATCCCACTGGTAGCGGCCGCTGTTGCCCCAGCTGCCCGGTCCGAAGATGCGGTTGTCACCGTATTCCAGGGTCTGGCGGCCGACCTTGAGGGACCAAGCCGGCGTCGGCAATTCGCGGATTTCGACGAAGGTTTCGTACAGCTCCCATTCATCGCGGTAGGCGTTGTTCTGGTGGTCGTTTTTCTTGCTGTAAAAGAAGTGTTCCTCGTCCAGATCACTCTCGAAGATACGGGCATCCTGCAGCCCGACAGCCAGCTTCAGATGGCGCTGGGGTTGCCAGCTGCCGCCCAGCCGCAGGCGCTGCAGCCAGAAGCCGTCACAGCTCTCGCCGCTGGCGGGCTGCTCACCGTAGTTTTTGGCGTTGAAATGGTGCTGGTGCTCATAGCGGTAACGCAGATCGACATAGCCTGCAAAGGGGGCGGCGCCCGCCGGTATGGCCGTGGCCAGCAGCAGGGCCAGGGCGGCGCTGGCCAGCAGATGAAACCCTTTCCGCATAGCTCCTTCCTCCGATTCTGTGGGATCGATAAACGGGTGCTGGTGGCCGCCAAAATGATGGCTGGCAGCGGTAGCGGGGTGTTTTTTCGATTCTTGAATCGCGATGGAACCTCGATTATCCGTCCGCCATGGCCTGCATCCTCTCAGTCCTCAAAAATAAGAACGGGGTCGAGCGCGGCTTGAACGGGGTGAACAAACGGACAATGGCAAGAACGTTGAGCCGGGTTCGGAACAGGCGGATGAGCAGCAACATTTTCGTAATTCCCTCAACATCAGGTAGTTACAAAAAATCGCCGCACCCCTTGCGGTCGCCTGGCAAGCTAAAAATATCGTAAATTGTTGATTTTCATGGTTTTTCTTTAAAATGAGCAATGGCAACACGAGCCGCAAAACCTGACCGGGCACTACTGATTTTTTCCAGCAGATCCTTAAGGTCAGGCGGACTTGATAGATTCACGTACGGATCCCGTTTAGACGGTGGAAGCAGCAGCATTGGCCGCCCACCGTGGCCGGGTCAAAGCAAGAACTTGAGCAACGAGTCAGCGAGGGTCTGTCAGAATCTCCATCGGCAGCAGGCGGTTTTCAAAGAGATAGTCCTGTGGTCGCCAGCGCCATAGCCCGTCAGGCTGATCATCACCGGGCTGACCGGTCAAGTCGTCGGCCGGCACCAGCCAGACCTTGGCCTGCCACAGGTGCCAGCGGCCGTCGAGTTGCAGGTTGCCCGCAGCATCGCTGCGGGCGCTGGCCAGCCAGTAGCCGCGGCTGGTGCGGCCCTGGTTGTTGTGGCAGATCAGGCCATAAAGCCTGTGGGGCTGCAGACCGGTGGCGCTGAGGCGGAAGTCGCCGCTGGCGGGATCAAGCCACAGGTCGGCGCGACCTCCCAGGGGTTCTGGTTGCCAGGTGATCGGGTTCTTGCTGTGCAGTTGCAGGGAGATCGGTGCGGCGATCGCGGGAAGAGCCGGTGTGAGGAGTAGCACGGCGCCAAGCAGCGCCCCGACCAGCCGCGTCGCGTGGCCTAGGGAAGTCATGGGTGGGACTGGCGCCGCGCCTGCCATTTCTTCCAGCCCAGCGGCAACAGAGCCAGCAAAACCAGCAGAACCAGACCAACCAGCAGTTCGGTGGTCAGGGTGCCGCGCAGCAGATCGGTGAACGAGCTTGACAGGGCGATATAGGCCACCGTGGCGGGAGCCATGCAGACCGCCGAGGTCAGAACATAGTGGCTGAAACGGATGTTAGTCAGGCCGAAGGCGTAGTTGAGCAGATTGAATGGAAACAGGGGAATCAGCCGGGTAAAGGCCACCATCTTCCAGCCCTGGCGGGCGACGTCGGCATCCAGTTTTTGCCAGCGTTCGCCGGTCAGCTTGGTGGCGATCCAGTCGCGCCCGAGGTAGCGCGCCACCAGAAAAGCCAAACTGGCACCGGCAGTGGCACCCGTCAGGGTGTAAACCACGCCCCAGACGGGCCCGAACAGAATCCCGCCCAGCATGGTCAGGGGCAAGCCCGGCAGAAAGAACACCGGTGCCAGGCTGTAAAGCAGCATGAAGATCAACGGTGCCCACAGGCCATAGCCGGTGATGGTAGCCCGCAGCTGTTGGGGATCGAACTGGTCGAGCAGGCCGCTGGCGCGCAAGGCCACGATGCTGCCGATCAACAGGGCCAGCACGGCCAGACGCATAAGCTTTTGCCGGCCGGTAGCGGCGGATGCGGGGCGGGTGGCAGGTTCAGACATGGGACGCTCCTGGGCATTGGGGGCCAGAATCTGGTGCCTGGCGCGGCGTTTCAGACTCAGCCGGTTTTTGTAGCGCAGCAGGGAGGGAACAGGTTTGAGGCTGCCGTCGAGGGCTGCCGTCGGTTGCAGCAGCACATCGAGAACATGGCAGCAGTTGCTGACTGGCCGCAAAAATTCCATGCAGCCGGCGCAATAGGTCACCAGGGGCCGGTCCTGGGCCTGTTCGGCGCGGCGGTCACGCCACTTCAGAGCCAGCTGTGGCGCGGTGGCCATCACGCAGCCGCCCTCGCCGCAGCAGAGGGTGGTGCGGCCGCTGTTGCGCATTTCCTCGATCTTCAGTCCACGCTGCTCAAGCAGTTGGCGCACCGCCTGCTGTACCGGCAGGGCCTGCCGGTTGACACAAGGGTCATGGATGGTCACCGTCAAAGCTGGTGTCACTGTGGCTGGTGGGACGGGCAGTGTGGCGGGCTGTTGCGCCAATTCCTCGTAGACCGAATGGCATTGCAGACCGTTGCCATAGCGGCGGAAAACCTCGTAGCAGTTGGGGCAGGCGGTCAGAACCGTTGTGACGCCACCCGCCTGCAGCAGATCACGCAGCTGGCCGAACCGCTGACTGAAGCGCTGCTGATCACCGAGGTCGTGGGAGGGCTTGGTGCAGCAGTCGAGTACCAGCCCGAGGGTCGGCTGCTGGCGGCGCAGCTGCTCGTACAGCTGCCAGACGGTTGCCGGCCGGTTGCCGGCCAGGGCGCAGCCAGGGAAGAAGACCATCTGGCACCCCTCGGGCAAGGCATGCCAGGTGAAACGTTTTGATGTGCCGAGGTTCTCATAGCTGCGCAGACCACGAAACCGCCGCAGGATCTGTGGCTGGTCGATCACAACCGCCCGGCGCAGCTGCAGAAACAGGGCACTGAGACTCAGGCGTTCCGGGCACAGGGCATCGCACAAGCCGCACAGACTGCAGGAAAAGGCCAGGGTCGCAGCCAGCCTTGGATCGTCGCCCTGCTGTAGACGGCGGGCCAACTGGGCCGGATTGCCATACTGCTGCAAAAAGGCGCAGCCGCGTACGCAGGCGCCGCATTCGCTGCACCCGGTGGAGACGTGATCCAGCAGGCGATCGAGGTTCTGACGCATTTGCGTCGGATCGTTACAGGTCAGCGGTTGCGGGCAGCCCATTCCTCGGTCCCTCCCTCGAAGTTGATGGCGGCTGGCAGGCCGGCAAGCTGATGCACCATCCAGGCGTAGCCCGAGCGGATGCCGCCGGTGCAGTAGTACAGAACCGGCTTGTGCGGATCAATCCCTTGGGCGCGCAGCAGCTGGCGCAGCTGAGAAGCGTCGAGTGGACGGCGGTCGGAACCCTGGTAGAACTTCTCCCAGTGCAGATGGACGGCGCCGGGCAGATGGGCGGGCAGCCATTCCGTCAAATAACTGCGGGTATCCACCAGCTGCCATGCGGCACCGCGCTGTTCAATATCGCTGGCGCTGCAATTCAGGGCGCTGTTGAGGGTGACCTGATAGGTTTTAACAGCGGCAGGTTGGGGAATCTCCTGGTTCAGCGGCGCGCCGGCGGCCTGCCAGGCCTGGATGCCGCCATCAAGCAGATAGACCGGCCCCCGGTGGCCAAGCCAGGCCAGCAGCCACGCCAACCAGCCCTCACCGCCCCAGCTGCTGTCGGCGTCGCCGTAGATCAGCAGGGCGCTCTGTTCGTCGATACCGCAAGCACCCAGCGCCGCCGCCAGTTCGGCCGGTGGCCAGACGCGATATTTGACGCCGCGTGCGTCGGTTCTGCTATAGTCCTCCCAGCTGAAGGAAAAAGCATTGGGCAGATGGCCTTGCTGCCAGTGGGCGCGGGGACGGGCGTCAAGACAGATCAGGTCGGCACGTTCGAGAGCGGCGCTGACGTCAAGACGCTGCAACTGAAAGCTCGGTCCCTCGGCGGCGCCAACCGTCAGAGGCAGAAGCAACAAGGACAGTATGGGCAGAAAAAGACAACAGAAACATCGGCCTGTCCAGGTCGGGCGCACTGGTGGGACGGGGACCGATGCGATATTGCTGTTGCTGATGCTGGTCATCATGGTTTCCTTTCTGTTTCTGGCGCGTCAGAACGATCTGCGCCTGGCGCTGGTGGAAATAACCGCCGCCAGCGCGGTGGTCGTGCTGGCATTGGCTGGCTTTCTTGCGGCCTTGTCGCGCGCTCGCTGGCGCTGCTGGCCACTTCTGGTGCTGCTGACGGCGGTATTGCTGCGGCTGCTGTTTGTACCGCGTCCGCCCCAGCTCTCCGACGATCTGTACCGCTATCTGTGGGATGGCTTGCAACTGATCGCGGGCGTCAATCCCTATGCCCTGGCGCCGGCGCAGGCCGTGCCGCCTTCACCATGGGCTGCCCAATTGCAGCCGCTGATCAATCATCCCCAGTTGGTGACCCTTTATCCGCCCGTGGCACAGCTGCTGTTCGCTCTGGCGGGCGGTTCCCTGCTGGGCTGGAAGTTACTCCTGCTGACCTGCGACATCGTTACCTTGGTGCTGCTGATGGCGCTGCTGCGCCGCGTTGGCCAGCCGGCAGCACTGGCGGCCCTGTATGGCTGGCACCCGCTGGCGGTCATTGAAGGGGCGGCTTCTGCCCATCTGGATCTGGCCGCGTTGCCGCTGCTGTTGCTGGCCCTGTGGTTACTGATGCCCGCGCCAAGCCGGGCTGCGCCGGCCGCTGTGGCGGGCAGCGGTCTGGCCCTGGCCCTAGCGGGGGGGATCAAGCTGGTGCCTCTGCTGCTGGCGCCCCTGCTACTGGTGCTGCTGGCGCCTGGCCGACGGTGGCTGTTTGCGCTGGTAGCCGCTGCCGCCCTGCTGCTGCCGGCCGGTCTGTTCTGGCCGGAACTGATCAAAGGACTGCAGACCCTCGGCCAGTATGCCCGCCATTGGGAATTTGCCGCTCTGCCCTTTCGTCTGTTGCGTGCCTTGCTGGCTGACGGGCTGACGGCCCGACTGGTACTGGCGACTCTGCTGCTGCTGATTTTAGCGGAACTGCTGGTGTGGCTACGACATACAGCGGGCCAGGCCGTCGCGCTGGGTCAGGCCGCGGCGGTTCTGCTGCTGGCCTTCGCCCTGCTGACACCCACCCTGCATCCCTGGTATCTGCTCTATCCACTGGTGCTGGCACCGCTGGCCCCGCCGCCGGTGCGGTTGGCGGCATTCGTGCTGGGCTGGTCGGGCCTGCTGAGCTATCAGGTGATGACCGGCTTTGCCCTCAACGGCCAGTGGCAGGAAAGCACCCGGCTGGCGGCCTACATCTTCAGCGCACCGGCCATGGCGTTGATGCTGGCTCTGATGGTTGCCCTGCTGCGACGGTACAGGCGCAAGCCGATCTGACGCCGGTCGTGCCAGGCCTCGCGCGCGACGATCCACAAAATCGTGCTGCCGGCGCGGACCACACCCCGCAAGGTGCGGCTGATTTTGGACCGACCGGCCAGGCGTGGCAGATACAGCAGGGGAATCTCGCGTACGCGCAGACCCTGTTGCAAAGCCTTGATCTGCATTTCGATGGTCCAGCCGTAACCGGCATCGCGCATCTGCAGGCTTTGCAGGGACGACCAGCGGATCAGGCGCATGGGACCGAGATCCTGGTAGTTCCCGCCCCACAGCAGGCTGATGAGCCAAGTGGCCAAACCGTTGCCGAAACGTTGTTGCAGACTCAGGGCGGCGCGGTTCTTCGGCACCCGCTGAGCCAGCACCAGGTCGAGATTCTCTTCGACGAGGGTCTGTGCCAGAACCTGCAGTTGGGGGTGATTGTCACTGCCGTCGGCATCAGCGAAGGCGACCAGCTCCGGCGGATTGTCCTGCAAAGCGGCGATGCCGGCCAGACAGGCCGAGCCGTAGCCGAGCCGATCCTCGCGCACCACCCTGGCGCCGGCAGCACGAGCCAGGGTGCCGGTGCCATCGGTCGAAGCATTATCAACCACCAGAACTTGGCTGATACAGGCCGGGACGCGGCGCAGAACGGTCGGCAGGGATTCGGCCTCGTTATGGGCCGGCATGATCAGAGCGATGCGCGGTGCGGTTGCTGGCATGGGGATATTCATAGCCCTTTGGAAGAGTAAACAGGCGCACCTCTTTGATCCCGGTGCGCCTGTTGCGGTTTTTCGGGGTTTGCTCTGGCCGGGCCGGGATCAGAACAGGATGGCAGCCAGGGCCAGCGACCAGGTTTCACCCTTGGTGGTGCTGGCTCCGTAGAGTTCGTTGAAATAACTGGCTTCGAGCATCAGCTGAGGCAGCAGTTTGTAGCCCAGGGTGATTTCCAGTTTTCCCAGATCGGTTTCATAGGGATTGGAATTCACCTCAGTGAGCTTGCCCGTGGGGCCGGAGTCGCCGTTGCCGACATGGGCGTTGCCATCAAGCTTGGTGCGGACATAGAGGGCGCGGGTGAGGTCAAAGCCGGTCTCCAGCAGATAGACGAATTCATCGGCGTATTGCTGGGTGCGCCAGCGGTAGCCGGCCTCGACATTGAAGTAGCCCGGCAGCAGCGGATAGAGGGAATGGCCGAACTGCAGCCGCACATCGATATCGTCCTGCCCGTCGCCGAGTTGGATATCCGTCGACAGATCCTGGTCCTTTTCATCATAGGCCTCGCCGGTTTTGTACAGGGTCTGCAGAGACAGGGCCCCGGCATCAAGAGCCAGCAGCCGATAGCGCAAGCCAACGTTGATATCGGCGAGACCAGTGGATTGAGCGGTTTTGTCGACACCGTTGCTGAAGCTGGTCATGACGCCGTTCACCAGTTTGCGGCCACGTTCCTGATAGGTCCATTCGGTTTCCTTGTAATCGAAAGAGCCGATCAGGGTCAGATCCTCCAGCAGGCCGTATTCGCTGTAGAACGACCAGGTCTGCTCGTCATAGTCGAAATCCCGCCGCAGGTTCTTATAGACGTCATTCGGCGCGTAGGGCTTGGTGGACCCATTCTGGTAGAAATAACGGTCGGCTTCGTATTCACTATAGGCCAGGCGGGTGTAGAGCTTGCCTTTGGGCTGGGTCCAGGCGCCGGCCCAGAGGCTGCCGCTAGCGCATAGCAGCAGCAAAAGCGTCAGCGACAGCAGACGAGCCATTCGATGGTACGGTTGCTTCATGAGGTCTCTCCTTCAGTTCTTCCCGTGGATTAAAAGGTTCCCGGCAGGAGATCGGAGATCCGCAGCATGAACTCTGTGGCAGAAGTCAGTTGCTGGCCGGGACGTGAAAACGGCGGGAAGATATCATGTAAGCTAGTGATTTTACAAATGGATTATCTCGACAACATTCTCCGCTTTCAATCGGTTTTCTCGATAGTAGTTATTACATCTGGATTTCGCCACGCTGCCGTGCTATAGCAGGCGACCATGATGAACTCTGCTATTTTGATCGGTGCCGGGCTGCATCTTGCCGCCCTGCTGGCCCTGACCCTTTATGGTCTACATCGGCTGTGGCTGCTGTGGCGCTGGTGCCAGCTGTTGCGTTATCCTCTGATTGCGCCCCAGTGGCACGGCCCCTTGCCGCTGGTGACGGTACAGTTGCCGCTGTATAACGAGCCCTGTGTGGCCGAGCGTCTGCTCGATGCTGTGGCAGCCCTCGACTGGCCATCGGAGCGGCTCCAGATTCAGGTGCTGGACGATTCGACGGACGAAACCACAGCGCTAGTGGCGGCCCGGGTGGCCTTCTGGCGGGCGCGGGGTCTGCCTTTCGAGATCTTGCGCCGTACGCAGCGGCATGGCTACAAAGCCGGTGCCTTGGCGGCCGGTCTGGGATCGGCCCGGGGTGAGCTGATTGCCCTGTTCGACGCCGATTTCGTGCCGCCAGTGGATTTTTTACGTCGCCTGTTGCCTTGGTTCGCCGACCCGGCCGTGGCGCTGGTGCAGGCCCGCTGGGCTTTCCTCAACAGCGAAGCTAGCTGGCTGACCCGTTTGCAGGCACTACTGCTGGGGCCACATTTCAGCATTGAGCACCAGGTGCGTCATCGCCGCGGCCTCTTCTTTAACTTCAATGGCACAGCCGGTATCTGGCGGCGGCAGGCCATTGAGGACGCCGGTGGCTGGCAGGCCGACACAGTGACGGAGGATCTTGATTTGAGCTATCGCGCCCAGTTGCGTGGCTGGCGTTTCGTCTATGTCGATACGCTGGCGGTGCCGTCGGAGCTGCCGGATAGCCTGTCGGCCTTCTGCAGCCAGCAACAGCGCTGGGCCAAGGGCTCGCTGCAGACGGCGCGTAAAATGCTGCCACAGATCTGGCGGGCAACGCTGCCCCGATCGGTGAAGATCGAGGCAACGGCCCATCTGTTGGCCAATCTCGGCTGGTTGTGCGGCACCCTGGTCGCCTTGACAGTACTGCCGGCTGTGCTGTGGCGTCTGCAGACGGATGGCTACCGCTTCTGGCCGTTGGATCTGACGCTGTTTTTGCTGGCGACCGGAGCCATCCTGACCTATTTCTTCTGCCATGCCTGGCAGCGGCGGCAGTGGTCGCTGCTGCCTTTTGTGCCACTGATCCCACTGCTGACCCTTGGGCTGGCACCACGTCTGGCTTGGGCGGCGCTCACGGGGCTGGTGCGCCGCGGTGGCGAGTTTGTCCGCACCCCCAAACAGGGCGGCGCGACCGACTGGCAGCGGCTGCTGCCGGTGGGATCGGGCCGGCTCTGGCTGCCGTTAGGACTGGGGCTTTACAGTCTAGTGCCTCTGTTGCTGGCTTGGCGGCAGCTCAGTGCGTCGGGTCTGCTTCTGCTGCTGTTCTTCCCGGCCGGGTTTTTCTGGCTGGCGCTGCAGCACTGCCTTGAAGAACAGCACCGCCGGCGGCCGATGGCACGCATCAGATCTTGACGGCCAGCCTCCGGCCCAGTTTATGCTTGACAGCCCTTGGAAGGTGCCCGCGCTCGGGTGCCCCGTCCTGCCCCATCACGTTATTTATGCCAGGAAGCTGTCGTGACTATCCTGATAGAGCGTTTCTCCGAACCGGCCCCCTTAGCCAAGACCGCCGATGCGGTCGAAACGATGAAGTATCGGTTCCAGACTCAGGCGGGCCGAACTCTTTATGCCAAACGAAAATGCACGGTTGAGCCGGTGTTCGGCCTCATCAAGGCAGTCATGGGATTCCGTCAGTTCCTCCTTCGCGGGGTGGAATCCGTTCGCAGTGAATGGAACCTGGTATGCATGGCCTGGAATCTGAAGCGGTTACATGCCCTAATGGCCTAAAACCGGCCGGGGCTTCTGTTTTTGTCGTCAAAACGACGAGTTAAAAGTCAATTTGAGCAGGCGGACAAGATTGCCAATGATGATTTTCATCATCAACGGTCCTGCCGGTCCGAGGCAACTTGGCTTAGACCGGCAGGCTCCTAGATTTGCGCAGGACTTGAACCTTCTAATGTTGAGTGTGATTCTGTTTGCTGCTGAAAAAACCCATGAACAGAGTAAATGTTAAGGCCATGCCGTAAAAGCCGAACATGGCTTGCAACCCGGAAAGACCCAGAGCACGACCCAGAGAAAAGACCAGTGAGGCGATAGTGATACCCAGCAGCATCGGATAGCAGATGGAAAACAGCATCCATTTCACCGAACCGGACTGGAGTTTGACCGCCATGGCGGTGGCCAGACAGGGAGGGTAAAGCACCATGACACCATGAACAACATCAAGGACAGGGCGTGCAGGGAGGCATTTACTTCCATGCCTATGAGAGCGGAAGCGAGGTGCGACAAGGCATCAGGCACTGGATCGACCAGTACAATACGAGCCGCCCTCACTCCAGTCTGGACGACAGAACTCCGGATGAGGCATATTGGCAAAAACCCCGACCCGACTACGCTGGCCCGGCTCTCCAACTGGCGGCATAATCATAAAGACTTCCCACCTTATTCCCGCCGCCGACTTGTCCTAACAACCGGGGCCACCTTAGGATTCTGACGTTTTTTTCGCGGTGTCCGTATCAGCCGTGGAAGAGGGAAAGAGGTTTCTTCTTCCCGAAGAAATGCGTCATTTTAAACCCTTTTTTACTTTGGCGAATTATTATGATCTCGAAACCCTATACCGCTGTTAGACAGATAAATCGTAGAGCTTTTATGAAGCTAGGCGCAGCCGGAGTAGCGTCGAGTTTAGTAAGACCCAAAAATGCTCAGGCGTGGGAGTCGAAAGCACCGCCCGACACAGAATCCTTCGGATGTCTGACGGATATTTCCCGCTGTATCGGATGCAGAAAATGTGAAAAAGCCTGCAGTGAAATCAACAAGCTACCCCCTCCAATGCAACCATACGATGATCTGACGGTCTTCGATCAGACGCGCCGTCCAGATGCGGAACACATTACAGTCGTTAATCGCTATCATACTGGGCGTTTGGATGAAAACGGGAAGCTTGCCCCCAATTACGTGAAGATCCAGTGTATGCATTGCGTCGATCCCGCCTGCGTCTCGGCATGTATTACTGGTGCCATGACAAAGAGCGACAGTGGTGCCGTACATTACGATGCAAGTAAATGTATTGGGTGTCGATACTGCATGGTCGCATGTCCCTTTGAAATTCCCGCCTATGAATACCATAAGCCGCTTATGCCCCAGGTGATTAAATGTACTCTATGTGAAGCAGAGTTTACCCGCAATAACCGTCCCCCCGCATGCGCGACGGTGTGTCCTACTGAAGCCATTACTTTTGGCAAAAGATCAACTCTTCTCGAGTTGGCGAAAAAACGCCTGCAGAAGAATCCTGCCCAATATGTACAACACATCTACGGAGAAAAAGAGGTTGGAGGAACGGCATGGCTCTATATATCATCCGTTCCCTTTGCAAAAATCAACTTTTTAAAGCTGCCACATAAGCCGTTACCTAAATTAAGTGAAACTTTGCAACATTCTCTTTTCAGCTATCTGTGGTCACCAATAGTATTGTTTACCATTTTAAGTGTAGTTCTTTTTAAAAGGAGCAAGAAAGATGTCTTACCATCTTCAAATACATCTGAAGACGGAGGGAAGATATGAGTGATCCTGATGTACACAAATCTGTTCCTTTGCGTCGCCCTCTCTGGACCCCCGGAGTTTTGGTAATGCTGGTTTTCATGCTGATCGGCGCGGCCTTTATTATCGCACGCTTTACTGGAGGCATTGCGGCAGTCAGCAATCTCAGCACGGCACGCCCTTGGGGGCTGTGGGTTGGCATTGATGTCGCGACCGGCGTCGCGCTTGCTGCCGGGGGTTTTACCACCGCATTTTTGACTCATATCCTAGGCCGGCATTACTACGAATCATTAATGCGTCCCGCCCTCCTCACCGCTATGCTCGGCTATACTTTTGTCGTATTGGGTTTGTTGATAGACATCGGACGCTCATGGGCAATCTGGAAACCGATGATTTTTTGGAACACAAATTCGGTTCTCTTTGAAGTCGCCATGTGTGTAATGGTCTATCTCACCGTTTTATATATTGAATTTATGCCTATTGTTATTGAACGCTTCAAAAGCCGGCCGGGAACCTCGAATCGAAGAGTTCAATGGCTTCTGAAGAAGGGGGAAGCCCTTCTGGGCAGAACAATGTGGATCTTCATCGTTGCTGGGGTAGTACTTTCATGCATGCATCAGTCAAGTTTAGGTTCGTTGATGTTGATCACCCCCACCAAACTTCATCCATTGTGGTATACCCCTATTCTTCCATTACTTTTTCTTACGTCGGCTATTGCCGTGGGTTTTCCTATGGTGATCTTTGAAGGCACTCTGGCGAAATCCAGCTTGCAGAGTAATGACGAAATGGCCTTGATGAGCGGAATTGCCCGCTTCACGCCCGTAATACTTGGAATCTATTTGTCCCTGAAGATTGGGGACATGCTGGTGCGCGGTACCTGGATATATTTATTCGATAACACAATGCAAAGTAACTCCTTCCTCATTGAGGTGGGATTAGGGGTAATCGCCCCCATGGTTATACTTTTGAATCGTCAGCGCCGTAATTCGCAACGCTGGTTATTTTTTGCCTCCTGTTGCGTTATCGGCGGAGTTGTTTTTAATCGGGTCAATGTGTTCATTATCGGTTACAAGCCCCCCTTTGGTCCGGTAACATACTCCCCTGCGGTAGGAGAAATCTTTATCACCTGTGGATTGATTGCAACCTTAATGTTTCTGTATCGGGTCATTGTTACATATCTGCCGGTGCTTGCACCGCGCAGGGAGGACGCCATATGAACAGTCAATTTCGTCTGAACCATTCATCACTATGTACTTGTGCCGGTCTCGGTGTCTTGGGAATGCTGCTCTGGAGCACAGTCGTTTTGGGCGCGGAGCCAACCAGACAGGAGCAGGCACAACAACGTGCACTCGAACGTGTACCTCAGATCAAAGAGGTGCATCAAGAAAGCCTGCTGCGTCGTTCCCAGCGTCTTCAAGAGAGGGGAGTGTCGGTCAAGGACATCCGTCAGACCTACTTTGTCCTCGACAGTCCTATCATAAAAGAACTCGAAGATCGCTATGCTCCGGTGCGCTTCAATCATGGCCAGCATGCTGCGAGTGCGGGAGACTGCACCATTTGCCACCACAAGCGCCCCGCTGCCGATATCGCCTACAACCCCAATCCCGAACTGGTGCGTTGCAGTGCCTGTCACCAGCAATCTTTTGCCCCGGAGTTTCCGAATCGTCTCGGTCTTAAAGCGGCATACCACCAGCGCTGTATTCAGTGCCATGAAGATCAGAACAAAGGGCCGCAGATCTGTGTTGATTGCCATCTGGAACAAGTTCCAAAGCATCAGGATCTGGTAAAACTTCCCGAAAACCCGGACCCCCTGGAAGTAACTGCCGAATGTCTGCGCTGTCATGCGGAACAAGCAGAGGACTTCAAACTTACCGCCCATTGGCTCTGGCGCGGACATTCCTCCTATACCGTGGAGAATGAACGAGCGGTGCAACACGGGAAAGGCACTACAGCCATAAACAACTACTGAGTGAGCATCATCAGCAACGAGTCTCGTTGCACAAGTTGTCATGCAGGATACGGCTGGAAAGATAGTACCTTTAACTTTGAAGATACCTCACGTATAGACTGTCTAATCTGTCACGACACGACGGGAACTTACGTCAAAGAGCCTACCGGTGCCGGATATCCGAAAAAAGACGTCAATCTCAAGTACGTAGCAGAAAGGGTTGGGCATACCGGTCGGGAAAGCTGCGGCAAGTGTCATTTCAGCGGCGGCGGCGGCGATGCCATCAAGCATGCGGATATGGGCAGCAACCTAAGAGATCCGGATCCCCGTTGCGATGTGCATATGGGAGATCTGAATTTCACCTGTTCCGAATGCCACACCACTCGCCAACATCGCATTGCCGGTCGTAGTTCCTCTGTTGCTCCGGTTGAGGGCGTTACCCGTTGTGAGGACTGTCATTCCGACAGACCTCATATCGGCAACAGCATTCTCGACCATCATCTGAATGCCCACGGCAAAGCCATGAGTTGCAACACCTGCCACTCACCCGTGTATGCCAAGTGTGCCCCCACCAAAACCTGGTGGGACTGGTCCAAGGCCGGCGACTTGAAGCGCGAACCAAAACTTGAGCGCCTAGGCAACAGCGAGCCGCTACCGGACTATGCACCACAAAAAGGTGAATTCCGCTGGGCACGCGCGTCCAAACCCGAATATCGCTGGTACGACGGCTACATGGAGCGCATCAACATGGGTGATCCTACCGATCCAAATGACGAAGTGGTAAAACTCACTGCTCCGGTGGGTTCTATAAATAACCCGAAGGCGCTCATAACGCCTTTCAAGATCATGAAAGCGATACAAGCGTTTGATACGCGCTATAACACCCTGCTGATCCCTCATCTATTCCCCTATGGACCAGATGATGAAACGGCCTACTGGAAAAACTACCAATGGGACAAGGCATTTACTACCGGGATGAAAGCGGCTGGACTGCCCTTTAGTAGCAACTGGACATGGAAGGAAACTTGGACCTTCTGGCGCCTGGAACATGAAGTGATGCCGGCGAAGCTGGCGTTATCCTGCAAACAGTGCCATCCCAGTCTGCGTGAGGAGCGTACCTGCGATCGCTGCCATCAAGACAGCCGGCACGTGGATTTCAAAAAACTGGCACATAAAGAAACGGATTTCAGCTTCGTGGCTGACAAACATGAAAATATCGAAGCCCTCAAACAAAGCAATTATCTGAATTTCGAAGAATTGGGCTATAAAGGCGATCCTATTATCTATGGCGGACGCTTCAAAGAATTACCCCTGGGGCGCAAGGACAAAGAAAATTAGCAAGCCGCTTTAAAACCATCCGGGAAAAATCTGTTGTTCTCGAAAGCCTCCCCTCCGTGAACCGCTCAAGGTTCATAGAAAAGGAAGCGATGTCACCTCTGAAAACACACTGGGCCGGGAGTATCCTCCCGGCCCAGTGTGTTTTCAGAGAGTCTTCCCCTCCCCCCTACTTTTTGACGAAGTTGGTCGGGGCGTTGCAAGTGGGGCATTTTTTCGGCTTGCAGCGACTTTCCTTTTCGTAACCACATTGCTCGCAGCGCCAGATCGCCATATCGGTTTCCTTTCTTCGGGAACAAATTAAGACAACTGTAGTCTTGTTTTATCCAGAACCCTTTTTCTGTCAACATCTTTCCCGCCGGCCCCCCGATCCTTCCCCGCCCATCCGTTCGATGGCGCGTAGATGCAGGCGGGCTTCCTCGGCCAGTTCGGGGGTGCGAGCGAGATCGAGGGCGGCGAGAAAGTAGTGGTAAGCGCTGGTGATGCAGCGGGGTTGATGGATGAGGGCCTTGCCGGCGCCGAGGTAGGCACGGTCGAGTCCGGCGTCGGCCGGGCGTTCGGCGATGAAGCGGCGGAAAAGGCCGAGGGCCTGATCGAACCGCCGGTGAGCCAGGTAGAACTCCCCGAGATCAAGCCAAGTGGCCGAGGCGAGCCGTGTCCGTTCCCGGCGGTCACCGATCCGCCGGTAGAGGGTGTCGGCCAGAACCAGGTTGTCGCTGAGGACTGCTTGGCGCACCCCCTTTCCCGGATCATCAGCGGTTTCGAACCCAACCTCCCGACCGCGTCGCCACCGCCGTTCAGGCGCCCGGTCGAGTCCCCAGGCGAGAGCGAGACCGGCAATGAAGCCGCCGATATGGGCGCCATGGGCAACGCCGCCGTTACCGCCGGCGTCAATGAGAAAAGGAAGCAGGTTATCCACCAGCAGATAGAAGCCGAGGACCAGTCGCGCCGGGATGAGGAAGGTGTTGACCAGGAGGGGAAAGAGGAAGACGAAGGTCTTGACATGGTTGCGCGGAAACCACAGATAGTAGCACCCGAGCACTCCGGAAATCGCCCCCGAGGCACCGACCAGCGGCACCTGCGAACCGGGAACGAAAAAGGCGAAAAAGAGGGTCGAAGTCACCCCCATGCCGAGATAGGCGAGCAAAAAACGGAAACGACCGAGACGATGCTCGACGTTGTCGCCGAAAATGTAAAGAAAGAGCATGTTGCCGAGCAGATGCAGCCAACCGCCGTGCAGGAACATGGCGGTGAAGAGCGTGCTCCATGACAGGGAACCGGGACGGAAACCGTGGCGGAAAACAAAGAGATCGTAAGCGCTCAATTGCTCAAAGAGAATGCGCGCCGCCTGGGAGGAGCGAGCGCCGACGACGCGCAGGTATTCGTTCAGCAGGGGATCGGCGAGATCGGGACGGGCGCCGCTTAAGGGCAGGGCGATGAGCAGGAAGACGGCGACGTTGACGCCGATAAGCAGATAGGTAACATAGGGGGTTCCCGACGGATTGGGGGTATCGCCGATCGGCAGAAACATGGCGCAAGACCTCGCGTGGATAGTCCGACGGCGCACGGCTTAAGCACCGACCGGCGAAGTCATGAGACTAGCACGCTCGGCCCCGGGAAACCAGCCTTGCTTTTTAGTGGGTAAAATATTATTTTACCGCCACCGGAGGTTATGTTCTGTGAGCTTTCTCTACGCCCTCGATCTCATCGGCACCGCCGCTTTCGCCGCCTCCGGCGCCCTGGCCGGCGTCCGTCGCGATATGGATCTGTTTGGCGTAGTGGTGCTCGGCACCGTCACCGCTACCGGCGGCGGCACCCTGCGCGACATTCTTCTCGGTGACTTCCCGGCCTTCTGTTTCCAGAACGAAACCTATCTTTACATCTCCCTGGCGGTCTCCCTGCTGGTCTTTTTTCAACACCACCGTTTCGATGCCTTTAAAAATCCTCTGCTCTATTTCGACGCCGTCGGACTTGGCACCTTCGTGGTCATCGGTACCGGCAAGGCCCTCGATTTCAACATGGGTTTCATCGGCGCAGTCACCATGGGCATCATGACCGCCACCGCCGGCGGGGTCACCCGCGACGTCCTCTCCAACCGCATTCCGTTGATTCTGCGCAAAGAGGTCTACGCCTCGGCCTGTCTGGCGGGGGCGGCACTGATGACGCTGCTGCACAAGACCCCTCTGCCCACTAATTTGACCGCCTCTCTGGCGGCGGTGACCGTCATCCTTCTGCGCCTGCTGGCGATCCGCCACAACTGGTCGTTGCCCAAGGCCAAGGCGCAAAACTGAGCACCCTTCCCATCCCGCCTGAATAACCATGCGAAAGGACCCTGCATGCATAAGGTACGCCTGAAAGGAACCTCGAAAACCTTCCGCGTTGGCAAAATCGTCTGCCTGGCGCGCAACTACTCGGAACATATCAAGGAACTGGGCAATGCCGTACCCGAAAAGCCGGTTCTCTTCATCAAACCCGCCAGCAGCATCATCGGCCATCGCGAAGCGGTAATCATCCCCACCATTTCCCAGAACTGCCAGCACGAAGTGGAACTGGCGCTGCTCATCGGCAAGTGGGGGAAGAACATCACCGCCAAGGATGCCCTGGGACATGTGGCCGGTTATGGCGTCGCCCTCGACATGACCCTGCGCGACGTGCAGACCGAACTGAAACAAAAAGGGCTGCCTTGGGAAATCGCCAAGGGCTTCGACACCGCCTGCCCCCTTTCGGATTTCGTCCCCGCCGCCGAGGTCGGCGATCCCCAGAACCTGCGCATTACCCTCAAGATCAACGAACAGCTGCGCCAGGACGGCAACACCGCGCAGATGATGCTGCGCATCCCCGAGATCATCCAGGCGGTGTCGGAGATCTTCACCTTGGAAGAAGGGGATGTGATTCTCACCGGCACCCCCTCGGGAGTCGGCACGGTCAGAAGCGGCGACCGGATGCAGGCGGAGATTGAAAAGGTCGGCTGCCTGGAGATTCCGGTACAATGAAACAGCGCATCGTCCTGATCGGCCCCGGTCGCCTGGGACAAGCGGTGACCGCCCTGCTCGCCGAAGCGGGGCATTCGGTCCGCGCCATCATCGGCCGGGATGCCGGCCGCGCCTTGGCCGCCGCCCGTTTTGTCGGCAGCCGCGACGCCGCAACCACCGACCTGAACCGGGCCGCGCAGGGCAACGTCGTGCTGCTGGCAGTGCCCGACGACGCCCTCGCCGAAACCGCCGCAGGCTTGCGCCGGCAAGGTCAGCTGGCCGAGGGCGCGGTGTTGATCCACTTCAGCGGCCGGCATCCCGCCGCCATTCTCAACCAGGGGGAAGGCCCCAAGGTTCGGGCCCTCTCCCTGCATCCCCTGCAAACCTTCGCCGACACCGTCGGCGGAGTCCGCAACCTGCCCGGCACCCCCTTCTCGGTGGAAGGGGACGAGGATCTTGTGGCCTTCGGCGAACAACTGGTGAGGGATATGGGCGGCACCCCCTTCCGCATCCTCGCCGACCGCAAACCCCTCTACCACGCCGCCGCCTGCGTTGCCTCCAACTATTTGGTCACCCTCGCCGCCGTCGCCGGAAGAATACTGGCACGCTGCGGTTTCCCCGAGGACGAAGCCGTCAAACTGCTCATCCCCCTGCTCCACGGGACGGTGCATAATCTCACCGCCCTTGACCCTCCCCGGGCGCTGACTGGCCCCATCGCCCGCGGCGATATCGGAACCGTCGCCGACCATCTCAATGCCTTGGAGGAACTGCCGGACAACGTACGGCAAATCTATCGGCTGCTGGGACGGGAAACGGTTGAACTGGCGATAAAAAAAGGAAGTTTGGACAAGGAACGGGCCGAGGCTCTGCGGGAACTGCTGAAATAACCCCCCCTCGGTCTCCCCTTGTCAGGGGAGAGGATTTCCCTGCTTTCACTTTCGGATGAAGGGGTTAGGCGGGCCGAGCGGCTTTGCGGAGTTGATTCGTCAAATGATGAGCCAGGCGGGTCGGCTCGGGCATGCGGTAGCGGCGGGTGCAGGCCAGGGTCAGGCGAGTCGCGCTCGCAACGTCGGTCAGATGGCCGGGGGAAACGTACAGGGGTCTGACCCCATCCCGCGTCCGCAACACCATTCCCACGATCTCATCCCCCAGCCGCAGCGACGCCGCCTCCCCCCGTTTGCTTCCCGGCTCGTCATGAACACCGCACAGGCGGCTTTTGGCGCAGCCGACCGTCGGCAGGTTCAGCCACAGGCCGAGATGGCTGGCCAACCCAATACGCCGGGGATGGGCGATACCTTGGCCGTCGACCAGGACCAGATCGGGAACGGTCTTCAGCCGCCGGAAGGCCGCGAGCAGAACCGGCAGTTCGCGGAAGGAGAGCAGACCGGGAATGTAGGGGAAGTCAACCCGACCGTCGGCCCAGGCCTGGTCGATGACGGTGAGGGTCGAAAAATCGAGGACAACGACGGCGGCGAAGAAGTGGTCGCCGTGCTTCTCGTAGGAAACATCCACCCCCGCCACCGTCGCCGGCGATTCGGCGACGGTCGGCATCAACCGCACCTGTTGCGCCAGCTCCCGTTGCAAGGCTACCGCTTGGCGGGGGTCGAGATCCCAGTTGTGCAGCGTGGCGAATTCCATCCTTGCCTACCCTTGGCAGCGCAGCAGCTTCTTCCCCTCCTGAAAGAGAATCTCCACCTTGTTCCCCGCCACCGCGAGGACTAGGCCGAAGCCGAAGGTCGGGTGGTTCACCCAGTTCTTCACCTTGAAAACGGCGTCCATCCGGTAAGGAATGGCGCTGGCCGGATCGGCGTCGCGGCTGGCATCCTGCCACTGGGCCTGCTCCAGCAGGACCGCCTTGGAGAGAGCGGACTTGGCCTCTTTCGAGGCTTTCGGCGCCGCCGCCGCGCGGGTTTTCACTTCCCCCGCCGGCCTCTCGGCCTTGGGCGCGTGGTAGTTGTGCATTCCGCCGCAGGTATTACACTGCACGCGCACCACCTGATCGCCGACCATGGCGATAATCGTGTGGTTGGTGACAACCCGGCAGCGGGTGCAACGGGCATCGATATAATCTCCTGCGGAACGTTTTTTACTGGGCATGACGCTGTCCTTAACGAAAGAAAAGGCCACAGGCGCAGCGTCCCGTGGCCGTTTTGGTTTCAAGTTGTGAGGAGATTTATAGCATCGCGGCGGTGCTCCTGTCAAGAAACGGCCGGTGCCGTGGGGTCGACGCCGTTTACCACATTGCGGGGAAGACCGGCGAGAAAGCCGCAGAGATTGGCGACCGCTCCGGCCAGCAACCGCCCACGGGCGGCACCGGTGACCCAGGCGACGTGCGGGGTGATGTAGCAGTTTTCCGCCTGCAGCAGCGGGTTGTCGGCGGTCGGCGGCTCTTGGGAGAGAACGTCGAGGCCGGCTCCGGCCAAGCGACCGCCGTTGAGGGCCGCCGCCAGAGCGGCCTCGTCGACGAGGGCACCGCGCCCGGTGTTGATAAGCCGGGCGCCCGGTTTCATCAGCGCCAGTCGTCGGGCGTCGACCAGTCGCTCGGTATCAGACGTGAGCGGACAATGGAGACTGACCACATCGGCGCGACTGAAAAGTTCGTCGAGTTCGACGAAGGCGACATCCACCCCCGCCGCTTGTCCCCGGTATTTTTCCGGATGGCGGGTATGGACAAGAAGCTTCATGCCGAAGGCCCGTCCCAGCGTCGCCACCTTGCGGCCGATGTCTCCAAAGCCGACGATACCCAAAGCCAGGCCTTCGAGTTCGACCAGCGGCCGATCCCAGAAGGCGAAATCGGGAGAACGCGTCCACGCTCCCTCTCGCACCAGACGGGCGTGATGACCGACCTGCGAGCACATCTCCAGCAGCAGAGCGAAGACCAGCTGCGCCACCGAGGCGGCACCGTAAGCGGGGACGTTGGTCACGGCAATGCCCTGGCGGGCGGCGGCCTCGACATCGACCACGTTGTAACCGGTGGCGAGCACGCCGATATAGCGTAAATCGGGCAAAGCCGCGAGGGTTGCCGCCGCAAGCACCGTTTTATTGGTCAATACCGCCCAGGCCCCGGCGGCCCGCTCCACGATCTTGTCCACCGGCGTCCGCTCGTAAACGACGCAATCGCCCAAAGCATTCAGCCCCTCCCAGCTCAGGTCGCCGGGATTGAGAGCGTAACCATCCAGCACAACAATTTTCATAATCCCGTCCTTTCACTTAAGCATAACCGCACCATAGCAAAAAGCGCCGGGAAGCGGAAGCTTGTGGTTTCGGCTTCCCGCCACAACGCCATAGCTATCGCCAAAGAAAAGCCAGTCCCCGGCTTGCAGGGTCGCGCTTGCAGGGTATGATGGAAAAACCCTCGTTCACGCACCCGAAGCAGGGCCATATCCTCGCCCGAGCCAAGGCGGGTGGGATCCTGCGAGAGGCAAAATTCACCGGAGAAATGCCATGGAGTTCGCACCGATCAAAAAAGACCTGTCGCGCCTGGCGGTTGCACCGAATCTGCTGGATTACGAAGCCTGTCGCGCATCCTTCTCGTGGGACGGGGTGCGGGCGGAACTGGGCGGTCTGCCGGACGGACGGGGACTGAACATCGCTCACGAGGCGATAGATCGCCACGCTGCGGGCGTGCTGCGTGAGCGGGTCGCGTTGCGCTGGCTCGGCAAATCCGGCGCAACTGTCGATCTGACCTACCGCGAGCTGCGCGAACGCAGCAACCGTTTCGCCAATCTGCTGGGCGCCCTGGGCGTGACGGCGGGGGAGCGGGTCTTCTGCCTGGCCGGACGGATTCCCGAACTCTACGTTACCGCCCTCGGCACCCTGAAAAACCGCAACGTCTTCTGTCCCCTCTTTTCGGCCTTCGGTCCTGAACCGATCAGTCAGCGCCTGGCGCGGGGCGATGCGCGGGTGCTGGTCACCAGCGAACGCCAGTACACGAAAAAGGTGGCCAAGCTGATGGAGCATCTGCCGCAGTTGCGCTTCGTGCTGCTCACCGACGCCCCGGAGCATCTCGATGATCGCGTCCGTTCCCTGCCGCTGCTGATGGCCGAAGCCTCCGCCGATTTCGTCATTCCCCCCACCGATCCCGAGGATATGGCGATCCTTCACTTCACCAGCGGCACCACAGGCATGCCCAAAGGAGCGGTTCATGTCCATGACGCCGTCCTCACCCACTACCTCACCGGCAAGTACGTGCTCGACCTGCATCCGGACGACATCTTCTGGTGCACCGCCGATCCCGGCTGGGTTACCGGTACCTCCTACGGCATCATCTCCCCCCTCGTCCACGGCGTCACCAGCATCATCGACGAGGCCGATTTCGACGCCGAACGCTGGTACCGCATTCTCGAAGAACAGCGGGTCACGGTCTGGTACACCGCACCCACGGCGATCCGCATGCTGATGCGCGGCCCGGAAGATCAGTGCCGCCGCTTCGATCTCTCGCGGCTGCGGCTGGTGCACAGCGTCGGCGAGCCGCTCAACCCGGAAGCGGTGCTGTGGGGGGCAAAGGTTCTTGGTCTGCCGATTCACGACAACTGGTGGCAGACGGAGACCGGCGGCATCATGATTGCCAACTACGCCTCGCAGGAAATCCGTCCCGGCTCCATGGGCCGCCCCCTGCCGGGTATTGAGGCTGCCATCGTCCGGCGCGGCGCGCACGATACCGTTGAACTCGTCGAAACGCCGAACGTGGAAGGGGAACTGGCGTTAAGGCCGGGCTGGCCATCCATGTTCCGAGCCTATCTCCACGACGAGGAACGCTATCGGCAATGTTTCGTCGGCGGCTGGTACCTCAGCGGCGATCTGGCGCTGCGCGACGAAGACGGCTATTTCTGGTTCGTCGGCCGCGCCGACGACATCATCAAGACCGCTGGGCACATGGTCGGGCCGTTCGAGGTGGAAAGCGCCCTCATGGAACATCCGGCGGTTGCCGAAGCGGGGGTCATCGGCAAGCCCGAAGCGGTCATCGGCGAGCTAGTCAAGGCGTTCGTGGTCGTGAAAGAAGGGTTCGAGCCCAACGACGAGCTGCGCCTGGAGCTGCTCGGTTTCAGCCGAAGCAAACTTGGCTCGGCCGTCGCTCCGAAAGAGATCGCCTTTGTCGACACCCTCCCCAAAACCCGCAGCGGCAAAATCATGCGCCGTCTGTTAAAGGCCCGAGAGCTGGGCCTGCCCGAAGGGGACACCTCTACCTTGGAAGGAGGAGAAATCTCATGAGCAGCGAAGACGAAGGGACAAGGTTGACCCGCCTCCTGCGGTCGATGCTCCTCATCCGCCGTTTCGAGGAGAAAGCCGCCGAGATGTACAGCGCCATGAAGATCCGCGGTTTTCTCCATCTCTATATCGGTGAGGAGGCGGTAGCCGTGGGGGTGATGGAGGCGCTTACCCCGGAAGACGCCGTGGTCGCCACCTATCGGGAACACGGGCAGGCCCTGGCGCGGGGTATGAGCACTCAGGCGATCATGGCCGAGATGTACGGCAAGCTGGAAGGCTGCTGCCGGGGACGAGGCGGTTCCATGCATCTCTTCAATGTTGCGACCCGTTTCTACGGCGGCAATGCCATTGTGGGCGGCGGCATGCCCCTCGCCGTGGGCCTGGCGCTGGCCGACAAGATGCGAGGGCAGGCGCGGGTCACGTGCTGTTTCTTCGGCGACGGTGCGGTGGCCGAAGGAGCCTTTCATGAATCGATGAATCTCGCCTCACTGTGGAAACTGCCGGTACTCTTCATCTGCGAAAACAATCTCTACGCCATGGGGACCGCCCTCCGCTACACCCAGGCGGTGCGGGATCTGGCGGCCAAAGGCGCCAGTTACGGCGTGGCTGCGGCGGCAGTGGACGGCATGGACGTGCTGGCGGTGGAGCAGGCGGCAAAAACCGCGGCGGACCATGTCCGCCGGGGGAACGGGCCCTATTTCCTGGAGTGCCGCACCTACCGCTTCCGTCCCCATTCCATGTTCGACACCGAGCTGTACCGGACCAAGGATGAAGTGGAAACCTGGAAGCCGCGCGACCCAATCATTCTGCTGACCCGCCACATGGAAGATCGAGGGCTGCTCGACGAGCCAACGCTGGCCAAGCTGGAACGGGAAGTGGCCGCCGAGATCGAGGCGGCCGTGGCCTTCGCCGAAGCCGGAACCTGGGAGGCCGTGGAAGACCTGACCCGTTTCGTTCATTCGGAAAAGGGGGCGTCATGAGCGAACCGGAAGCAATGAAAAAAACCACCTATCGCGAAGCGGTACGGGAAGCCCTCCGCGACGCCCTGCTCAGGGACGAGCGCGTCTTTCTCATGGGCGAGGACGTCGGTCATTACGGTGGCTGCTATGCCGTCAGCAAAGGGCTGCTGGAGGAATTCGGTCCCGAACGCATCCGCGACACCCCTTTGTCGGAGCTGGGGTTCGTCGGTGCCGGCATCGGCTCGGCCCTGGGCGGCATGCGCCCGATCGTGGAGATCATGACGGTCAACTTCAGCCTGCTGGCTCTCGATCAAATTCTCAACAACGCTGCCACGCTCCTGCACATGTCGGGCGGACAGTTCAACGTCCCCCTCGTCATCCGCATGGCGACCGGCGCCGGTAAACAACTGGCGGCCCAGCATGCCCACTCCCTCGAAGGCTGGCTCGCCCATATCCCCGGCCTCCGCGTGCTGACCCCCGCCACCCTGGAAGATGCCCGGGGGATGCTCTGGACCGCATTGGAAGATCCCGATCCGGTACTGATTTTCGAAAACAACACCCTCTACAACATGGAGGGCACCTTGCCGGAAAACGCCGGACCGGTGGACATAGCCACCGCCAGGGTGCGGCGGCCGGGACGGGATCTGACCATCATCACCTACGGCGCCAGCCTCTTCAAAGCCCTCGAAGCGGCCGAAACCCTGGCACGGGAGGGGATCGAGGCCGAGGTCATCGACCTGCGCAGCCTCCGCCCGCTGGACGACGCCACCTACCTCTCATCCATCGCCAAGACCCATCGCGCCCTGATCGTGGACGAAGACTGGCGCAGCGGCAGTCTTGCCGCTGAAATATCCGCGCGGATCATGGAACAGGCCTTCTACGAACTGGATCTGCCGGTGGCGCGCCTCTGTAGCGCCGAGGTGCCCATCCCCTACGCCCGACACATGGAAGAGGCCGCCCTGCCCCAAGCCGAAAAGATTGTCGCAATAGCGAAAGGGATGATGAGTCATGGCTGAATTTAAGATGCCGAGCCTCGGCGCGGACATGGAGGAAGGGACTCTGGTTGAGTGGTTGATCCAACCGGGAGAGCGGGTCAAACGCGGCGACATCGTTGCGGCGGTGGAAACCCAGAAAGGGCTGTTCGAAATCGAAAGCTTCGAGGACGGCATCCTTGGGGAACCCCAGGTTTCACCTGGGCAAACGGTGCCGGTGGGAACGGTGTTGGCAATGATTCAGGCGGACGGGGCGCCAAGCCCTTCCGAAGAGTCCCCTCCGCCCGCAAGCGAGCAACAGGGGACTGAACCGTCGGCAACGACGCAGGCTCCAGTGGTCGCGGCGATCCCGGTTCCCGCACCCAGCCAAAGAATCGCTGCCTCGCCGGCGGCCCGCAGACGGGCGGCGGAACTCGGCCTTGACCTCGCCGGCATTCAGGGCAGCGGTCCGGATGGTGCCATTCAGCTCAGCGATGTGGAACAGGCGGCACGGCCCGCTTCGGGGGAGGCCCCGCCACACGCGGTGCTAACGCCCTCCAGCGCCTCCCGGGAGGGAATGCGCCAGGCCATCGCGGCAGCCATGAGCCGCGCCAACCGGGAGATCCCCCACTATTATCTGGAAACGGATATCGATCTCAGCCGCGCCCTGCTCTGGCTGGAAGAAGAAAACCGCAAGCGCCCCATCCGCGAGCGCATCCTGCCCGCCGCCCTACTCCTCAAGGCGGTGGCCAAGGCGCTGGCGGCGGTGCCCGAACTCAATGGCTACTGGCTCGACAACCGCTTGCAGGCCAGCGTGGCCATCCACATCGGCTTCGCCATTTCCCTGCGCGACGGCGGCCTGATCACGCCTGCCATCCACAATGTCGATCAGTTGAACCTGTCCGAGCTGATGAAAGCCATGGCGGATCTGATCGAACGGACCCGCGCCAATCGCCTGCGCGGTTCCGAAATGACCGACGCCACCGTGACCGTCACCAACCTCGGCGATCTCGGCGTCAAGACCGTCTTCGGCGTCATCTACCCGCCCCAAGTGGCACTGGTCGGCTTCGGCAGAATCACCGAGCGTCCCTGGGCCGAAAACGGCATGCTGGGCGTACGCCGCTGCGTCACCGCCACCCTGGCCGCCGATCACCGCGCCAGCGACGGCCACCGGGGCGGACAGTTTCTTGCCGCCCTTGATCGTTTCCTGCAAACTCCGGATGACTTATGACCAGCGAAGAAATCAGGCAAGTAATTTATCGGAATCTGCGGCGGATTGCTCCGGAATGCGATCCGTCGGAACTTGCGCCGGAAGAAAATATCCGCGAAGCGCTGGATATCGACTCCTTCGGCTTTCTCCAAGTGCTGATCGGCATCAGCGAGGAGATCGACATTGAAATCCCCGAAACCGACTATGCCCAGGTGTTCACTCTGGCGGGGATGCTCAACTACCTTACGCGCCGCCAGGGCTGAAATGCCCGTCCAGGTCATCGACTGCGGCGTCATGGACTACCACTTGGCCTTCGCTCTCCAGCAACGGCTCATCACCGGCATAGCCGACGGAAGCGAACCGGAAACCCTGCTGCTGGTGGAACATCCCGGCATCTACACCCTCGGCACCGGTGGTAACGAGGCCAATCGCCGCGATCCGGCCATCATTCCACTCCGGGTCAATCGGGGAGGAGACATCACCTGGCATGGTCCGGGACAACTGGTGGGATATCCACTGGTGAATCTGGGCTTGCGGGGGCGAGATCTGCACCGCTGGCTGCGCTTTATCGAGAACGTCGTGATTCGGACGGTGTCGGGCTATGGCGTGAAAGCCTGGCGGGTTCCCGGCCAAACCGGGGTCTGGACGGCGGGGGGCAAGCTCGCCGCCATCGGCGTCGGTGTTCGCCGCTGGGTTACCCTGCACGGCTTCGCCCTGAACGTGGCCCCCGACATGAGTCCGTTTGCCAGGATCCACCCCTGCGGAATTCAGGATTGCCCCGTTACTTCGTTGTTAAAGGAAGCCGGGCAATCCCCCTCCATGCCAGAGATCAAAACCCGAATAAGAGACGTGTTTTTGGCCTTATTGGCCGAAGATATGCCAAGAACAGAAAGCGCCGCGCCGCCCGTTCAAAAAAACTAGCGACGCCTTGCCCAAAACGGGACGACCCCAGCCCTTGGCGGCTGGGGTCGTCAACGTTTCTCGGATATCGGCCGGTTCACAATCCCTTTTTCTCCAGAAACCGGAACAACAGCAGCGCACCGCCGATAAAGACGACGATTACCAGCCAGTGGTTGATCCCCAAAAGCTGCGGCAGGCTGATTTTTCCGAAATTGCCCCAAGTCAGCACGGTGCGCTTCATCAGGGGAAAAGCTTCGGCATAGAGGGCAGCGCCGGCGATCATGCCGAAAATCCCCCAAATGGCGTCCCAACGCCCTTCCCCCAAGGCACCCGCCGAGGTGCCGGGACAGTAGCCGAGCAGTCCCCAACCGAGTCCGAAAATCAGTCCACCGAGGATGTTGCCGCCGAGCACCGTCGTTTTCAGGCTGAGTTTAGCCAGTTCGAGATCGACCAGCAGGTAAACGCCGACCATGCCAACCAGCACACTCGTGAGCATGAACTTGATGATGGTCATATCCTTAAACAACAGGGCACCAAGCTGCTTATCGTAGCGCAGCACCCTTCCCTTCTGCAGGATAAAGCCGAAGGCGATGCCGGTCACCAGACCGTAGATGAGCATTTTCATGACGATTTCCTCCCGTAGAGAAGGCGGGCGACGAAAATGCCGCCGATGAAAAAGCAGACCAAGGAGACAAAACCGCTGACAGCCAGCTGGAGCGAACCGCTCAGCCCGTGACCGCTCGGTCAGCCGTCGGCCAGACGGGCGCCGAACATGGCGACGGTCCCGCCGGCGAAGGCGAAGAGCGCCCGGCGACCGTGACTGACCGCGCCGAAGCGCTGCTGCCAGAGGCCGGGCAGGGCTTGGACCCGAAAGCTGCGATCAGTCATTGAAGCGATCAGGGCGCCGATGAAGATGCCGACAACAAACATCCACTGCCAGTCAATCTTGGGCGCGGTTTTGATGAAATAATCCATTTGCGCCACCCGCTCCGGGGTGAATACGGTTTCGACCATGCCGGCAATGCGCACAAATGTCGTGGACGCGCCGAGAAACTGCCCGGCGAACCATACGGAAAAGACCGAAACCAACCCGGAAAGGGCCCCGGCCAGATAGGGGTTCCACCCGCCGTCGGATAGCGACGAAAAACGCGAAACCATAAAAATCTCCTTTCGTTTACAGAGGTTCACATCCGCAAGCACGAATGGTAACGGTCCAGAAAGATTAGCAAATTTTTCCGGAAAAACAAGTCTTCACAGACGCCGAAGCCCCCGGTGGATAACCACCGGGGGCTTCGTATTTACACGCGGGATCAGACAATCGCCCGCTTAGCCTTTCAGGGCCGCGTGGGCCGCGGCGAGACGGGCAATGGGCACCCGGAAGGGGGAGCAGGAAACGTAGTCGAGGCCGATGTGATGGCAGAAGATGACGCTCGACGGCTCGCCGCCATGCTCGCCGCAGATGCCGAGCTTAATATTCGGGCGGGTGGCCCGGCCCTTCTCGCAGCCCATTTTCACCAATTGGCCGACTCCGGCCTGGTCGAGGGCGACGAAGGGGTCGGTGGGGTAGATCTCGCTTTCGACGTAGAAGGGCAGGAACTTGCCGGCGTCGTCACGGGAAAGGCCGTAAGTGGTCTGGGTCAAGTCATTGGTGCCGAAGGAGAAGAACTCGGCTTCCTTGGCGATGGCGTCGGCGGTCAGAGCGGCGCGGGGCAGCTCAATCATGGTGCCGATCAGATACTCAACCTTGACGCCGTAACGGGCGATGACTTCATCACACACCCGCACCGCATTGGCCTTGAGGATCGCCAGTTCCTTCACTTCGCCGACCAGCGGGATCATAATCTCGGGGATGATCGAGAAGCCTTCATGCTTGATCAGCTCGCAGGCCGCCTCCATGATCCCCTGCACCTGCATGTCGTAGATCTCGGGGAAGGTGATCCCCAAGCGGCAGCCGCGATGGCCAAGCATCGGGTTGAATTCGTGGAGGAATTCCACCTTGTTCTTGAGCACCTGGGCGGTCACGCCCATGACCTTGCCGAGTTCCTCGATCTCCGAATCCTTCTGCGGCAGGAACTCGTGCAACGGCGGATCGAGCAGACGAATGGTGACCGGCAGCCCCTTCATTTCGCGGAAGAGGCCGATGAAGTCGCCCTTCTGCATAGGCAGAATCTTGGCCAGTGCCCGCTTGCGCCCTTCGATGTCGTCGGCCAGGATCATTTCGCGCACAGCCATGATGCGGTCGGCGTCGAAGAACATATGCTCGGTGCGGCACAGGCCGATGCCCTCGGCACCGAACTCGCGGGCAACCTTGGCATCCTGCGGGGTGTCGGCGTTGGTGCGGACCTTGAGCTTGCGATATTTGTCGACCCACTGCATGAGCTGGCCGAAATCGCCGGTGAGCTCGGGCTGCACGGTCGGCACCTGGCCGAGAATGACTTCACCGGTGGAGCCGTCGAGGGTGATGATATCGCCCTTCTTGATGACCACGCCCCCCTTGGCGGTGAACTGCTGCTCGCGGTAGTTGACGACGATGTCGCCGCAACCGGCGACGCAGCACTTGCCCATGCCGCGGGCAACGACCGCCGCGTGGGAGGTCATGCCGCCGCGGGCGGTGAGAATGCCTTGGGCGGCATGCATACCGTGAATGTCCTCGGGGCTGGTTTCGACCCGTACCAGGATGACCTTGAGGCCGATCTTGGAGGCCTCTTCGGCTTCATCGGCGGAGAAGACCACCTCGCCGCAGGCGGCGCCGGGGGAAGCAGGCAGACCCTTGGCGATAACCGTCTTGGCCGCCTTGGGATCGAGGGAAGGATGAAGCAGCTGGTCAAGCTGGGAGGGCTCGACACGCAGCACCCCTTCCTTATCGTCGATCAGCCCTTCCTTGACCATGTCGACGGCGATCTTCACCGCTGCCTTGGCGGTGCGTTTGCCGTTGCGGGTCTGGAGCATGTAGAGCTTGCCCTTCTCAATGGTGAACTCGATATCCTGCATGTCCTTGTAATGCTTTTCGAGGATTTCACGGATCTTCACCAGCTGGGCATAGCAGTCGGGGAGCACGTCTTCCATGGCCGGCAGGTCACCGGGCTTGTGCTTGGCTTTGTTGATCGGCTGGGGGGTACGGATGCCGGCGACCACGTCCTCGCCCTGGGCGTTGACCAGATATTCGCCGTAGAAGTAGTCCTCGCCGGTGGAGGGGTCACGGGTAAAGGCGACGCCGGTGGCGCAGTCATCCCCCATGTTGCCGTAGACCATGGACTGGACGTTGACGGCGGTCCCCCACTCGGCGGGGATGTTGTTGAGTTTGCGGTAAGTGATGGCGCGGGGGTTCATCCACGAGCCGAAGACCGCACCGATGGCGCCCCAGAGCTGCTCCTCGGGATTCTCGGGGAAGTCGCGGCCAAGCTCTTCCTTGACTTTCTGCTTGAACTGCACGACCAGGTCCTTGAGATCGTCGGCAAGCAACTCGGTGTCGAGGTGCACCCCCCGGGCGTCCTTTTTCTGCTCGAGCAGGTGTTCGAGGATATCGCCGTCCATTTCCATAACGACGTCCGAGTACATCTGGATAAAACGACGGTAGGAGTCGTAGGCGAAACGGGGGTCGCCGCTCTGCTCGATGATCCCCTGCACGGTCTCGTCATTGAGGCCGAGGTTGAGGACGGTGTCCATCATTCCCGGCATGGAGGCGCGAGCACCGGAGCGCACCGAGACCAGCAGGGGGTTCTTGCGGTCGCCGAACTTCTTGCCCATCAGGGCTTCGACCTGCTTGAGTTTCTCCTCGACCTGCCCTTTGAGTTCCGCCGGATACTGGCGGTTGTTCTTGTAGAACTCGGTGCAGACCTCGGTGGTGATGGTGAAACCCGCCGGAACCGGCAGCCCGATGGAGGTCATTTCCGCCAGGTTGGCGCCCTTGCCTCCCAGCAGGTTTTTCATGTCGCCCTTGCCCTCGGCTTTCCCGTCGCCGAAAAAGTACACATACTTCACAGCCATCAACCTTCTCCTCCTGAAAAGTTTTAACGCCGGGACCAGTCCCGGCCAAGTAACGGGCTCCCCGGCCCCTAGGCGGCGATCCGGGAGAAATCCGCGATCCCCGTAAACAGCTTGGCGACGCCGGTAAGCAGTGCCAGACGATTGATGCGCACGGCGTCCTCATCAGCCATGACCATGACGCCTTCGAAAAAGCCGTCCACCGCGCCGCGCAAACCGGCAATGGCGCGCAAGGCCGCAGCATACTCCCCGGCCGCCACGGCTTGATTGACCTGCCCGGCCGCCGCACGGGTCGCTTCATGCAAAGCCCCCTCGCAAGGGGCGGCAAAGAGCGCCGGATCCACGGGTGTATCGACTCCGCTTTTAATTATATTGACGACCCGCTTAAAAGCAACGGCCAGCGGTTCGAAATCTTCGCGTCCCTTGAGTTCAGCCAGGGCCTTGACCCGGGCCAAGGCATCGCTGACATCCACAAAAGAGGCGGAAAGGACCGCGTCGACCACATCCTGGGGATAGCCTTGCCCGGTGAGCAGATTGACCAAGCGCAGACGGAGAAATTCGAGAACGTCGGCACGCACCTCGGGGCGGGGCCGGGTCAGCTTGACCGTCAGCAGATCGAGACTGCGGTCAACCAGCGCCGGCAGAGACAGGCGGTAACCGCGCCCGAGGATGATGTTGAGGATGCCGATGGCGCTGCGCCGCAGGGCGTAAGGGTCGGCGGTGCCGGTGGGAATCAGGCCGACACCAAAACAGCCGCAAAGGGTATCGAGTTTGTCGGCAATGGAGACGAAAGCACCGAGGTCGGCGGAAGGAATGGCGCCACCGGCCTGGGTCGGCAGATAATGTTCGTAGATCGCCTGGGCGACTTCGGCGTCCTCCCCTTCGAGCAGAGCGTACTCGCGCCCCATCACCCCTTGGACTTCGGGGAACTCGCCGACCATGCCCGAAACCAGGTCGGCCTTGCACAGGGTGGCGGCACGAGCAACCTTCTCCTTCAGCTTCGGCGCCAGCTCTTCGGCAAGGGCCACGGCCAGCGCCCGGAAGCGCTCCATCTTCTCGAAGGAAGTGCCGAGCTTGGCCTGATAGACCACCGATTTGAGGGCTTCGACGCGAGTCGCGAGAGGCACCTTCTTGTCTTCCTCGAAAAAGAAGCGGGCGTCGGAAAGACGGGCGCGCAACACCCGCTCGTTCCCCCGAACCACCACCGACGGATCGGGAGCGAGGGTGTTGTTGATAGTGATGAAGGCCGGCATCAGCTTGCCGGAAGCGTCGACCAAGGAGAAGTAACGCTGGTGACTGCGCATGGAGGTGATCAGCACCTCCTTGGGCACTTGGAGAAAATCGGGGTTGAAAGTGCCGAGCACGGCGCTGGGATATTCCACCAAGTAAGTCACCTGCTCCAGCAATTCCTCATCGGCGAGCGCCTCCCCTCCCGCTTCCTTGGCCAGGCGGGCGACCTCGGCGCGAATAATCGCCTTGCGCCTATCCGGATCGACAATGACGAAATGGCGCTCGCATTCGTCCAGATACCGTCTGAAATCCTTGACTTCAAAGGCGCCCGGAGCCATGAAGCGATGCCCCCGCGACCGGTTGCCGCTGGTGACGTTGCCGAAGGCGAAGGGCACGACGGCGCCGCCGTAGAGGGCGACAATCCAATGCACCGGCCGGGCAAAGCGGACATCGAGATCCTTCCAGCGCATGGATTTCTTAAAAGGGATATTGTTGATCAGGCGGGGGAGGATTTCCGTCAGCAACTCTGCCGTGGGCCGTCCGGCCTGTTCTTTCCTGGCGCAGACATAGTGCCCTTTTTCCGTCTCGACAATAACCAGCTGATCGACGCTGATCCCCTGACCGCGGGCAAAACCTTCGCCGGCCTTGGTCGGCTTGCCCGTGGCGTCGAAGGCGACACTTTTGGCCGGACCCATGACCTCGCTGCGCAACGTCGGCTGATGTTCCTCGACCCCATCCACCACCAGCAGCAGCCGGCGGGGGGTCGCCAGGGTACGGACGGCACCGAAAGCAAGCTGGGCGCTTTCGAGTTCGGCGCGGATCAGGTTGGCCATATCGGCCATAGCCTTGGGCAGAAAACCGGCGGGGATCTCTTCGGTTCCGATTTCGAGCAGCAGTTCCTGAGCCATCAGCGGCCTCCTTTCAGTAGCGGGAAGCCGAGCTGCTCACGCAGACGCAGATAGCCTTCGGCGCAGAGCTTGGCCACGTTGCGCACGCGGCCGATGTAGTTGGCCCGTTCGGTCACCGAAATTGCTCCCCGGGCGTCAAGTAGATTGAAGGAATGGGAGCATTTCATCACATAGTCGTAGGCGGGAAGCACCAGCCCACGCTCCACCAGGCGGATGCATTCTTTTTCGTACATGGAAAAAAGCTTGAGGAGCATGTCGACGTCGGCCTCCTCGAAGTTATAGGTCGAGAACTCGACCTCACTCCGGTGGTGGACGTCGCCGTATTTGACCCCTTTGACCCATTCGAGGTCATAGACGTTGTCAACCCCTTGCAGGTACATGGCGATCCGTTCGCAGCCGTAGGTGATCTCGCCGGAAACGGGTTTGAGATCAACGCCGCCCGCCTGCTGGAAGTAGGTAAACTGGGTAATCTCCATGCCGTCCAGCCAGACCTCCCAGCCCAGCCCCCAGGCGCCGAGGGTCGGGGACTCCCAGTCATCCTCGACGAAACGGATGTCATGGGCCTTGGGATTGATCCCGAAACTCTTGAGCGAGTCGAGATAGAGATCGAGGATGTTCATCGGCGAGGGCTTGAGAATGACCTGGAACTGGTAGTAATGCTGAAGACGGTTGGGATTTTCGCCGTAACGGCCGTCGGTGGGCCGGCGGGAGGGTTCGACATAGGCGACATTCCACGGCTCGGGGCCGAGAACCCGAAGGAATGTCGCAGGGTTGAAAGTTCCGGCACCTTTTTCCACATCGTAGGGCTGCTGAATGATACATCCTTGCCCGGCCCAGTAATTCTGCAAAGAAAGAATCAGATCTTGAAACGTCACGCGACCTCCAGAAAAAGCCGGAACCGGTCATGGCAACGACCGGCCCGGCCCGGATTAAATCCCCGGCTCGGGATCTGCTAAAAAAATCGAATATTAGCTTTTTCCAGCTTCGGCTGTCAAGCTGGAATCGTCGCTAGAAAGCCTATTTAGCCACCCTTCTGCGCCTCGCCATCAAGCAGGATCCGCTCCAGAAAATTTTGCGAACGCAAAGGTCGACAGAGGTGACATTCCAGGGCGTTCGCCACCAGTTGCCGCCCCTCACGAAGGGTCGTTTCTCCCAGTCGGATATCGGCGAAAACTGTCGACGGCCCGTTGAGAATCCGCGATACGGAACCGAGGGTCAGCAAATCCAAGGAAAGCTCCCCCTGGCTCCCCGCACAGACAGGGCAAAGGCTGCCACCGCGCCGAGCGGCAAAGCTCACCCGGGGACCGAGCAGGGGACCGAAGCAGGCGGCACAATGAAGCAGATGAGGGATGTAGCCGGAAAGGTTGAGCAGACGCAGCTCGAACAGAAGCCTGGCCGATTTTCCGCCCCCGTTGCGGGCCAAAGCATCGAGCAAAGCCTTGAGGAGCGCATAGACCTCGTCCTGCTCCTCCCCTTCAGCAAAGAGCGCCTCAATCAGTTCACAGGCGTAGCCGGCCAAAGCAATCGCCGCCAGGTCAGCACGCAATCCCAGACGCGGATCGACCAGTTCCGACTCCTTCAGGATGAGCAGGCCCCCAGAGCGGGGAAACGTCCAGTGAAGAATCACGCTGGCGAAAGGTTCGAGGGAAGCCGCAAAACGCCGCCGGCTGTTGCGGGCGCCCCGGGCGAAACCACGCAGCCGGCCGTGCCCCGGGGCGAAAAAAGTGACGATGCGGTCGGCCTCGCCGTAGTCGAAATGGCGCAACACAATCGCCTCGGAACGGAACAGGCGCATCGGTCGTCAGGTTAGCGCAGATGGTTGAGGAAGAGGGTGGCGGTGCCGAAGTAGATGAGAATGCCGGTAATATCGTTGGCGGTCTGTACGAAAGGGGTGGAGGCGATGGCCGGATCGACCCCGACCTTTTTGAAGAAACACGGCGCAAGAACACCCATGGTCGCCGCCACCGTCATGGCGGTCACCATGGCCAGCCCGACCACCAGCCCGAGATAGGCATTGTGATGCCAGACAAAGGCCACCAGGCCGATGGTCGCACCGCAAACCACGCCCATGATGATCCCAACCCGCAACTCTTTCAGAAAAACCTGGCGCATGGTGGAAAAGTCGATGCGCCCGGTGGCGAAGCCACGCACCACGATGGTCGCCGACTGACCGCCGACGTTCCCGCCCATGCCGGTAATGACGGGGATGAAGGAGATGAGGGCGATCACCTCCTCCAACGTCACCTTGAAAAGCCACATCAGATAGCCGGTGATCACGCCGCCGAAAAGGTTGGTGATCAGCCAGGGCAGGCGCAACCGAGCAATCTTAAAAGATTTATAACCGTAGAGCAGCTCCTCGTCGCTGGAGCCGGCCATCTTGTAGATATCCTCCGTGGCCTCTTCGCGCATGACGTCGATGACGTCATCGACGGTGATGATCCCCATCAGCTTGTTCCCCTCGTCGACAACGGGAATCGCCAGGATGTTGTACTTGGCCACCAGCTGCGCGACCTCTTCCTGGTCGATGTCGGTGCGCACGCTGATCACGTCGGTGGTCATGATGTCCTTGAGCCGCGACGTCGGCGGCACCGTCAACAGCTGACGGAGAGAGAGCACCCCGACGAGGTGATTGTACTCGTCGGTGACGTAGAGATAGAAAACCATCTCGATATCCTCGGCGCCCTGTACCGCTTCGATCGCCTCGCGCACGGTCATATCCTCGCGCAGGGAGAAGATCTCGGTGGCCATGATGCCGCCGGCGGTATCCTCGTCATACTTGAGCAGTTCCTCAATCTCTTCGGAATGCTCGATCTTCATGCTCTGCAGCACTTCCTCGGCCAGTTCCTCGGGCATATTGCGGATGATGTCGACGGCATCGTCGTAAGGCATTTCCTGCAACACTTCGGTGATCGTTTCCTTGTCGATCTGCTCCAGCAGCTGGGCGCCGGTGGCATGATCAAGTTCGGAGAGCACGTAGGCCGAAATCTCCGGATCGGCGAGGAGATTGAAGAGGATACGCTGTTCCTTGAGGTCGAGATAACGGAAGAGATGGGCGATATCGGCGGGATGGGACTTGGCCAGAACCTTGGTGATATGGGGATAGGCACCGCGTCGGATCAGTTTGCGGACGGTATCGAGGAGCATTTGCAGTTTCTGGTCCATAGCGATAAATCCTCCCCGGAGCGCAGTGCGAAATAGATGACGGCCGATACTAGCACCCCCCCGACGAAGGTGTCAACGACGGGGAGACGACCCCTTAAGACACAAAAAAACCCCGCGACGCGGGGTTTTTTTGATCGATTGCGACAACGGCGAGCTAGCCGAGTTCCTTGATGACCGCCGAGAAATCCTCCTCGCCGCGCCCGGCCTTGACTGCCTTCTCAAAGACCTTGGCCACGGCGTTGGCCGCCGGCAGTTCAAGGCTCGAATTGTCCGCCACTTCCTTGGCTTGGAGCAATCCCTCATAGACATACTTCAAGGCCAGGTTACGCGAGAAATCGCCGCGGGCAATAGAGCGCCCCTTGGCATTGAAGAGAGGAGAAGCGACGCCGCCCGATTCGAGAACTTCGAGAATCTTCTCGGCATTGAAGCCAAGCTTCTCACCGAGAACCAGACCCTCGGCCAAAGCTTCCATCAGCTCGGCCTGAACCAGGTTGACCACGAACTTCATGCGGGTCGCGTCTCCGACTTCGCCGACATGAATAATGTTCAGGGCGAAATGGGAAAAAACCTCGCGACAACGACTGAGCAGGGTATGATCACCGCCGGTAAGCACGGTCAGCAGACCGCTGATGGCATGCTCCTTGGTCCCCCAGATCGGCGCTTCGAGGAACTGGACTTTCTTGGCCGCGGCCTTGGAAGCAAACTCCAGAGTAACCTCAAGGGAATGGGTGCCCATGTCGACCAGGATCGCCCCCGGCTTGAGGCCGTCCATAAAACCACCTTCGCCGTTCAGGGCGGCGCTGACCTCTTCCTTCTCGGGCAGCACGACGATAAGCATATCCTTGTTCTGCGCGACCTCGTAAGGACTCGCGGCCGATTTCGCTCCCAGCTTGACCAGATCGGAAACTGCGTCCGACTTGGCATCGTAAACCGTCAATTTATAGTGTGCCTTCAGCAGATTGGCGGCGATATGCCACCCTACCGTACCCAGCCCGATGAAACCGATATCTTTGACCATCCGCGACCTCCCCGTAAGACTCGAAAGTAAAACATATGCTGATTACCTATACCGCAAATCCACAAAAAAACAAGAGTAAATAAATCATAAACCCGCGAAACGCGAAGGACGTCAACAAATCGATTCTATTCTCAAGCCTTTGCCAAAGGCAAGGAAAAGGCGACCCGAGTACCGACCCCCTGTTGACTTTCCAGAGAGATCCGGCCGCCATGAGCCTCGACGATCGCCTTGACCAGACTCATGCCCAGGCCGATCCCTCCCAAGGCCGTATCCGAAGCATCGGCCCGAAAAAAACGATCGAAAGCATGGCATTTCTCCTCGTCGCTCATGCCCGTCCCCTGATCGGCCACCTCGAAGCAATAGAAGTCGCCCTCGGAGAGTCCAGCGATACGAATGACGCCCGGATTCGGCGAGAACTTCACCGCATTGCTCAGCAGATTGGTAAAAATCTGCTCAATTTTCGCCCGATCGATCTCCATGCGGCACTCGGGATCGCTCACGACAAAATCAAAGCGTTGATTGGTCGACAGGCCGCAACAGTACTCCCGCACATCGTCGAGGAGTTCAGCCACGGTATGCACCCGCCGTTCGAGGGGCAGAGTTAGCCCCGAATCGACGCAACTGATATCGAGCAGCACGTCGAGAATCTGGTTGAGCCGCCAGGAATTTTCGTAGATCCGGCGCAATCCGTCCCGGCGCTGGTCGGGGGAAAGAAGTTCATCCTGCAAGATCTCGGCGAAGCCGCTGAGGACGGTAATCGGGGTTTTCAGCTCGTGCGCGGCGGCAATGATGAATTCGGACTTCAAGCGTTCAATCTTGTGCTCGAAGGTGACATCCTGCAACACCAGCACCGTACCGGTGCCCTCCCTATCCGCGTTATGCAGCCGCGCGAACTTGCCCCGCAAAACCTTACCGCCCAGGCTGGTCGCAAGGAGAACCGGGCAGTCCGAAACCGCCGAAAGCTCCCTGGATTTATCCAGCGGAGTGGTCAGTTGCAATAGGGCGGATTCCAAGGGGCCGGCGGCGGCCAGTTCGTCGATTCCCGGAAGCAGTTCCAACGCCGCCGGATTCATCAGTTCGATGCGTCCGGCGGGATCGGTGACGATCACACCGTCCTTGAGGGAGCGCAGAATCAGACTCAGACGCCGCTGGGCGCGGGTCTGCTCACGCAGGGAGGTCTTGATTTTCTGTAAATAGAGCCCAACCAGCACCCCGGTGGCGGAGCCGAAAACAAGGGGAACCACAAAAGCTCTGGGCTTAAGTGGGAAGCCCGCCAGCACCTTCTGCAGAGCGGAGAGAGAAGCCAGCAGCAGGGCGCCCCCCAGGGTGCTCAACACCATCAGAAGGATTCGGGAGAGCCCTTCCTCGCGGGGAAGAAGGTTTCCGCGCTTGTACAAACGGGTCGAGTGCATGGCGACCCCCCCTAGGATCACGCCCAACCCTAGGGGGAACAGACTCCCCCCAAAAAGCTCGCCGCTGCCGCCATCCGTCGCTTCGAGCCGGTGAAAAATGCTGAGGACGACCAGCGCGCCGAGCAAAAAAACAAGCAACAGGCGCCATGGCCCAAGGGTTTGCCGCATCGTCGATTCTCCCATGAAACGGATTGTGCTGCTGCCCACTCCACGGACATGCCACCGAATATTGTTACACCAAGATCCTGAAACATGTAACCCCCGAACGGCAAATTTTCAGCAGGACGTGAACCGCTTTTGGACCGAAAAAAGCCATGCTTGCTTTTTTAGCCGGTGGCTAAAATCACAGATGCCAGACAATACGCAGATTGTAGCGCTCCCCTTCGGGACGGTTTTCCGCCTCATACTCCTTGTAGATATTGAAAAAGAGATGCGTATCGGGACTGATGTGCCAAACACCGCCGGGACCGATGGCGAAAACCCGCTCATCGTCGTCGATGGAACGGCCGTTGACCCGGGTCTGGGTGATCTGGTCGAAAAAATAGCCGTTGAGCCCGACCCGCAGAGTTTTGGGGAACACCGCTGTATCCAGGGTGAAATTCCCGTGCCAGGCCTGCCCGGCTTTGAGTTCGTCGGCGCCGCCGAAGGGATCGTCGTTCGTGTCGTTCCACAGGTAGTGGATCCGCCATGAGGCCGTCACTTCCTGGGTGATAAAGAGGGTCGCCGCCCAGTAGGGATTGAAGGAAAAATGATTGCTGCCGGGATTCAACGCCCTCTTCTCGTCGTACTGTCCGGTTGGCCAGATGGTCTGAAGCTCGATACGGTTGAGCATCAACGGCCCCTTTTCGCCCATAATCGGATCCCACTGGAGGAAGGGTCCGACGAGCAGGTCACCGAAACCGGAATCGGTCTCCGGCAGGGGATCACTGTCGATGAAAACCTGGGGCAGCATGAAATTGAGTCCCCAGCGGGCACCGGGGAAAAGCTCGGTTCCCGACTGGTAGGTCGCCTGGGCAAGGCTCACGGCGACATCGACTGAGGGATCGTCAAAAGGCAGCCCCGCCAGTTTGTCGGCGGTATAATACTGAAGATACTCGGTCAGATAGAGCCCCCGTCCGGCGGGCGGCGCACCGTCGAGAAAACTGGTGAAGCCGAGATTGACCGACGGTTGGTTGAAAGCGCCGGCGGGCCCGGCCACAAGCGCCGCGCCCAAAACAAGAAAGATGACCGGAAGGTGCAATCGCCGCATGAATCACTCCTGTAGACAAAAAAAGCTGATAAGAATCGGCCTAGAATCATCGCTTACCCCCTGTTTTGTCAAGAAATAAAACCTTGTTCGAAAGACCTCCAGTACCGACGGAACGGCTATTTCAGGGGATCCCCAATCCCCTCCGGCAAGACCTCGCCCGCCCCCTCCCCTTTCAGCTCTTGGTAAATCCGTTTCCAGTCCTTCTCGACCCGCAGAAAAGCCGCGACGATCTCGGGATCAAACTGGGTCCCGCTGCACTGCCGGATGATCCGCACCGCGGCATCGTGACTGATGGAAGGCTTGTAGACCCGCTGGCAAACCAAGGCATCGTAGACGTCGGCAATGGCCATCAAACGACCGGGCAAGGGGATTTCCTCCCCCTTGAGACCCTCGGGGTAGCCGCTACCGTCCCACCACTCGTGATGGCAATAGACGATTTCACGGGCCATCTGCAAAGCCGGACTTCCGGAAACCCCGGCGCGGCGCCCCGCCTCGTCGATCACCTGGCGCCCGTAAGTGGTATGTTTCTTGATTTCCTCGTACTCCTCGGGGGTCAGACGTCCGGCCTTGCGCAGCAGCAGATCGGGCACGCCGACCTTGCCGATATCGTGCAGCGAGGCCAGCCGGCAAAGAAGATCGATGGTCTCGGGAGTAAGAACCTTGCCGTAACGGGGATGATGACTCAGTTCCTCGGCGACCGAGCGCAGATATTTTTCCGTGCGCAGAATGTGGGCGCCGGTTTCGCTATCACGAATGCTCGCCAGGGAGCAGAGGGAATGCATCATGAAGTTCTGCATGAACTCGGTCTGTGCCTGATGTTGCTGGGAGCGGTGCTCTTCGAACCGAAAGCGCAGCAGGGTCGCGGCGCCGAGGATGGCAGACATGAGCAGGATCGGCATGACCGGAGACAGATAAAGCCCATACAGATTGAGCAACCAGGCACTGCCGGTCCAGAGCAGCAGGCCCGAGAGAGCGGTCAGCAACAAACCCACGGTCGGCGAGAGCCAGGCGAGCAAGAGCGGCAGCAACAACCCTGAAACCATCAGCATGAGGATGTCGGCGCCGGGAAACCAGCCCGGAATGCGGATAAAATCACCGTTGAGGATGTTGGCGGCAATGCGGGCATGAATCTCCACCCCGAGAAAGTTTTCCTCCAGAGGGGAGACAAGGCGGGTATCGAGGCCGGTGGCGACGACCCCGACAAAGACAACCTTGTCCTTGAGCAGGGCGGCAGCCTGGGAATCGTCCAGCAGAGTCGCGGCGGAAATCTCCTGCCAGCCCCCCCGAGCTGCCGGAAAATCGATGAGAAAATTGCCTTGTTTATCCAGAGGAACCCGCCGCTCGCCCCAGCGCAGAAAGAGTTCGTCGCGCCCGGCCAACAACGCCGGTGTCTCCACGCCGTCGGCAAGAAGCACGGTGGCCAGAGCCAAGCCGGGGTAGATCTCGCCCTGGGCGGTAATCAACAGGGGGATGCGACGAAAGATGCCGTCGTGGTCGGCGACAGCATTGAGAAAACCGGCGGCGGAAGTCCTCTCGGCCAGCTCCGGAAGAATCCCCAGCCGTCCCCGCGCTTCGCAGAGGCGGGATTCGGGCAGGGACAGGGCCAAAGAGGGAGGCTCGGCGCCGGTCCAGACGCCGGCGCCGGGAGCACCGAAGTGAACCTTGTAGCCCAAAACAAAGGGACCGTCGGCGAGAACCCTGGCCAGGGCTTGATCGGAAACGGGCGGTGCCGGCGTCGGAAAGAGCGCCTGGAGCCGTTCCCGCAACCGCAGATCCAGGGCCTCGGAGCGCATGCGGTCAGGCTCCGCGAACATGATATCCACCCCCACCGCGCGGGGCTCGGCCCGCCGCACCCGATCCAGAAGCAGGGCCAGCAGAGAGCGGGGCCAAGGCCACTGACCGAACTCTTGCAGGCTGGGGTCGTCGATGTCGACGATGACCACCTGGGGATCGTCAATGGATTCGGGGGAAGCCCGCAGCAGCAGATCATAGACCCGCTGATCCAACTCGCTGACCAGGACCGGTCGCCAGATCGAGAGCAAACAGGCCAGCAGGGTGAGCCCTGCTCCAACCAGCAGGATCAGCAACCGTCCGCGAATGAGATCGCGTCCGATCCGCGATTCGAGCAGATGCAGCATCAGCGCACGGTGATCTCGACACGCCGGTTGCGCGGCTCGGAAACCTCGTCGTCTGTCGGCACCAGCAGATTGCGCTCACCGTGGGAACTGGTCTCAAGCACTCTCGGGTCAATCCCGGCATCGGCCAACATCGTGACGATAATCGCGGCGCGTTCCTTCGAAAGACGCATATTGGCCTCGTTGGAACCGACGGTGTCGGTGTGGCCGACGACGCTGGTATCCACCGAGCGCCGCTCATGGATCGTCGCGATAACCTCGGGAATGAGGGCCTGCGATTCGTTGGTGAGTTCCTTGGACCCTTTTTCAAAATAGAGAATGAAGCGCCGCACCGGTTCCGCCTGCGCCGCCAGGGCGTCGTGGAAACGGGCCTTGACCTCGTCGGCGGCAAGCAGGGTCGGAACTTCGGGGGCTGCCTCGGCGGTCGCAACCGTCGTCCCCTGCCAGGCTTCGTCAAGGGTTTGCGAGCCCTGCGGGTTCCTGACGGTGATGCTGCCCACCGTACCGTTGTCGTCCGGCAAGAGCACAAACAGACTGGGGGGGGGAGTTTGCGGAGCGCTGCACGCCGCCAGCATTGCAGAGAGACAAACAACCAGTATTCGCAAGAACAAACCCATCAGACGATCCCTCCTCCGCGATAAGTTATCCGACGATATTCATGACAAAATGCGTACCCCTCACCCCCACCGTTCCTACCGGGGTTTCCAGACGCACGGATTCGGGCGCGAGCTTGGAGATCTGTCCGGAAACAAAAGCCGCCATCCCCCGAGCCAGGCGCAGCACCAGCGCCAGACGCCCCTCGCCGGGGGCGAACTCAAACTGTTCGACGGCCAGGTCGCTGTTGCCTCCCAGAGAAAGCCGGGTATCATCGCGAAAGATCACACCGACTCGGCCCGATTCCCCGGTCTTGAGCTGATCGCCGCGATAAAGCAACGTCCCCGCCTCGGCCGCGAGCGTCTCGCCGCCACGCAGGACGAAAACCTGCCCCTCAACGTTCTTGATGCTACCGATGCGCTCATCCTGAGCCTGGACAAAACTGGGACAAAAGACCATCACGAGCAGGAAAATACAAAATCTCTTCATAAACGCCCTCCACGTTCACAAGTTGATGGTTTATCCGCCGGGCCCTTGGCGGAGCTAGGTCATATTAACATAAAAACCGGATTGACATTGGGAGGAAAAATTCGGAGGACAGGAACCACTTTGAAGCCGGGAGGGAAATCAGACTTGAGCCGTTTGCCGGCTTTGTTTAACCGAATTGGCGCACTTTTCGTGCAAGGAACTGAAGATCATATCGAGCACGGCCTTCTGTCGCATCTCGTGCTTGTTCAGTACCGCCAGGCAACTGCCCATGGGAAACTGCATGTGCAGATATTCGGCGTCACGACCGGAGAGGATGATGATCCGGTTGCGGCCGACCCCTTTGGCCACGGCGTAGTTAAGCATCTTGCGCCCATCGAGCCCCGGCATCTCCAGATCGAGCAGAAGCAGCGCCAGATCCTCGTCAATCGCGGCCAACCCCCGGACGGGATTGAGGCAGGTACTGAAATCCAGCCGCGGAAAACGCTCGTGGACATAGCCCGCGATATAGTCAAGAAAGAGTTGATCGTCATCGATCATGAGAATTTTCGGCATCGTTTTCATCCTCTTCGGAGCCTTGTCCGATAAGGAAATTAGACGGCACAAACCCTGCCTGTCAAGGGATTATTTTCCCGGTTCCCGGTGTTGTTTAATGCGCCTCGCGCCAATTGCCGCCGACACCGATGTCGACGACCAACGGCACGTTCAGCGCCATCGCTCCTTCCATCTCGCGCCGCACCAGATCCCGCACCCGCTCCAACTCCCCTCGCGGCACATCAAAGACCAGTTCGTCATGCACCTGCAGCATCATCCGCGTCTTCAATCCTTCCTCCACAAAACGCCGGTGAATGCGGACCATGGCAAGCTTGACGATGTCGGCGGCGGAGCCCTGGATCGGGTAGTTGATGGAGTTGCGCTCGGCATAGGCGCGGATCGCACCGTTTTTGCTGTGAATTTCGGGGACGGCGCAGCGCCGCCCAAGAAGGGTGGTGACGTACTGCTTTTCCCGAGCTTCCTGTTTCTTGCTCTCCATGAAGGTCTTGATGCCGGGATAGCGGGCGAAGTAGTTGTCGATGAAGGCCTGCGCTTCGCGGGTCGGGATGCCGAGATCCTTGCCGAGGCTGAAGGCACCCATGCCGTAGATCACTCCGAAATTGATGGTCTTGGCCTGGCGGCGCATCTCGTTCGTCACCATCTCGGGGAAGACGCCGAAGACCTCGCTGGCGGTGCGTTTATGGATATCCTCGCCCCGGGCGAAACTCTCCTTGAGCACCGCCTCGTCGGCGAGATGGGCGAGGATGCGTAGTTCGATCTGCGAGTAGTCGGCAGCCAGCAGCACATGCCCTTCGGCGGGAATGAAGGCTTCGCGGATGCGCCCCCCCTCCTCGGTGCGAATCGGGATGTTCTGCAGATTCGGCTCGGAAGAGGAAAGCCGGCCGGTAGCGGTCACCGCCTGGTTGAAGCTGGTGTGGATACGCCCGGTGTCGGGGTTGACCAGCTTTGGCAGGGCGTCGCAGTAGGTATTCTTGAGCTTGGCCAACGACCGGTGTTCGAGGATGCGCGCCGCCACCGAATGCTGCTCGGCCAGAGCGCTCAAAACCTCGACGTCGGTGGACCAGCCGGTCTTGGTCTTCTTGCCCTTGGGCAACTTCAGCCGCTCGAAAAGCACCTCGCCGAGCTGCTTGGGGGAAGCGATATTGAAAGGACCGCCCGCCAGTTCGTGAATCTCCCGCTCCAGCGCCGCGAGCTTTCCTTCCATCTCTTTCGACAGAGCCCCGAGAAAGGCGCTGTCGATGCGGATTCCGGCCCATTCCATCGCCGTCAGCACCTCGACCAGCGGCATTTCCACCTCATCGAAAAGCTGGCGCTGCGCGGTTTCGTCCAGCTTCGGGTCGAGCACCGCCGCCAGGCGCAGGGTGATGTCGGCATCCTCGGCAGCGTAATGGACGGCCTTTTCCACCTCGACCTCGGCGAAGCCGATCTGCTTCTTGCCGCTGCCGGTCACCTCGGCGTAACTGACGGTCTTATGAGCGAGCAGGTCGCTGGCCAGGGCATCCATGCCGTGGCTCTTGGCCGCGGGGTGGACGAGATAGGAGGCGATCATGGTATCGAAGAACGGCCCCTTGACTTCGATCCCGGCCCGGCGCAGCACCAGCAGGTCGTACTTGAGATTCTGGCCGATCTTGAAGAGGTTGGGATCTTCCAGCAGCGGCAGCAGCGCATCCAGTACCCGCCGGCGGTCGAGCTGTTCGGGGGCACCCAGATAGCGATGGCCAACGGGGATATACCAGGCCTCCTGTTCCTTGACGGCAAAGGAGAGTCCAACCAGATCAGCCCGTACCGCATCGAGACTGGTCGTTTCAGTATCGAAGGCAAAACGCCCGGCCCGGCGCAGCTCGGCCGTCAGTTCGTCGAGTCCGGCTTCGTCCAGCACCCCCCGGTAGCCGCTGCCGTCGGCGCGAGTTTCCGTAGAGAATTCCTGAATCAGTTTATGGAACTCCAGCTCCTTGAAGAGCGCGGTCAGTGCCTCGCGGTTCGGTTCGGAAAGGGCAAAGCTTGCATAATCGAGATCCAAAGGAAGATTGTCGACCAAGGTCACCAGTCGCTTCGACAGCCGCGCCTGCTTGGCGAACTCCCGCAGTTTCTCCCCCATCTTCCCCTTCACCTCGGCGCTGCGCTCCAGAAGCTCTTCCACCGTGCCGAACTCGCGGATCAGCTTGACCGCCGTCTTCTCGCCGATCCCCGGCACCCCCGGGATGTTGTCGGAGCTGTCCCCGGCCAGGGCCTGCACCTCGATGACCTTGTCCGGCGTGCCGCCGAAGCGCTCCGCCACCTCCTCCAGACCGGAGACTTTATCCTTCATGGTGTCGAGCAGACGAATGCGGTCGCTGACGATCTGCATCAGATCCTTGTCGCCGGTGACGACGGTGATCTCCAACCCCTCGGCGGCGAACTTTTTCGCCAAGGTGGCGATAATGTCGTCCGCTTCGAACCCCTCCTTCTCGATGGCCGGCATATTGAAGGCCCGCACCACCTCCTTGATGTAGGGGATCTGCGGCACCAGATCCTCGGGCATCGCCACGCGGTTGGCCTTGTACTCGGGATAGAGCTCCTTGCGGAAGGTCGGCCCCTTGGCGTCGAAGACGACCGCCAGATGATCGGGGGCATGCTCGCGCACCACCTTGAGCAGCATGTTGACAAAACCTAAGACGGCGTTGGTGGCGAGGCCCCTGGAGTTGGAGAGATGGCGGATGGCAAAGTAGGCGCGGTAGATATAACTGGAGCCGTCGATGAGATAAAGACGGCGGGACTGCTCGGTCATGAAGATCTCCCGGTGGATTCAAGTGGATAGCGGCGGGCATTATTTCACAGACAGACCGAATCGCCAAACCCTATTGACGACCCGCCAACCGTTGACAAAGCCCGTCGGAATGATTAGCTTGCGACAGAAACCGGTCATTGCAAAGGAGCGAACCAATTTATGGTTGAAGATAAAGAAACCGCGATCGACATCGACAAAAGCCCTGAAACCCCTGACCCGCCCCCCCAGCCCTCCGAGCTGGTGCTCGCTGCCGATATTCTCCCGGCCGGACTGCCGATCCTGCCCCTGCGGCCGCGCCCGGCCTTTCCCAGCCTGCTGATCCCCATGGCGGCCACCGGCCCGGGGCAGATGAAAGCGGTGAAGAAGGCCCTGGAGAGCCCGTCCCAGGCCTTGGGGCTGGTCATGGTGCGCGACCTGGAGCGGGAGGACTCGCCGGAAAACCTGCACAAAATCGGCGTGGTCGGCAAGATCGTCAAGGTCATTCACAGCGACGACGATAGCGTGCATTTTCTCATCAACTGCCTGGAGCGTTTCTCTATTGAGGAACTGACCGAGACCCCCGAGGGGCTCTTCGCCCGAGCCCGCTACCACTACGGCGCCGAACTTTCGGTCAATCCCGAGCTCAAGGCCTATTCCATGGCGATCATCGCCACCCTCAAGGAGCTGGTGCAAATCAATCCCCTCTATTCCGAGGAGATCAAGCTTTTTCTCAACCGGTCGAGCATGAATGACCCCGGGCGGCTGGCCGATTTCGCCGCCAACCTGACCAGCGCCGACGGTCAGGAACTGCAGGCCATTCTCGAAACCTTCGACGTGCGCCGACGCATCGACCGGGTGCTGGTGGCGCTGAAAAAGGAACTGGAGGTTTCCCGCCTGCAGACCAAGATCACCAAGCAGATCGAAGAGAAGGTTTCGGCCCAGCAGCGGGAGTTTTTCCTCAAGGCCCAGCTCAAGGAGATCAAGAAGGAACTGGGGCTGGAGAAGGAAGGCAAGACCACCGAGATCGAGAAGTTTCAACAGCGACTGGAAGGGCTCAAGCTCAATGCCGAGGCCCAGAAGGCGGTGGACGACGAACTGGAAAAGCTGCAACTCATCGAACCGTCGTCACCCGAATACAATGTCACGCGCAACTATCTCGACTGGCTGACCATCCTCCCCTGGGGGAAATTCAGCAAGGACAGCTACAAACTCGACCGGGCGCGCAAAATCCTTGACCGCGACCACTACGGCCTCGACGACGTCAAGGAGCGCATCCTCGAATTCATTGCCGTCGGCAAGATGAAGGGGGATATTTCCGGCTCGATTCTCTGCCTGGTCGGCCCCCCCGGCGTCGGCAAAACCTCGGTGGGCAAGAGCATCGCCGACGCCCTCGGCCGGGAATTCTATCGTTTTTCCCTTGGCGGTATGCGCGACGAGGCGGAGATCAAGGGGCACCGCCGCACCTATATCGGCTCCATGCCGGGCAAATTCATCCAGGCGATGAAGAGTGCCGGCACCGCCAACCCGGTGCTGATGCTCGACGAAATCGACAAGATCGGCGCCAGCTATCAGGGGGATCCGGCCTCGGCCCTGCTGGAAGTCCTCGACCCCGAGCAGAACAGCAGCTTCCGCGACCACTATCTGGATGTTCCCTTCGACCTCTCCAACGTCCTCTTCGTCGCCACCGCCAACCAGCTCGACACCATCCCGGCGCCGCTCCTCGACCGCATGGAGCTGATCCGCCTGTCGGGGTACATTCTGGAAGAGAAAGTGGAGATCGCCAAGCGCTACCTGATCCCCAAGGCGTTGAAAAACCACGGGCTCCAGAAAGGCCAGGTGAGCATCCGCAAGGAGGCGCTGGTCGCCATCATCGACGGCTACGCCCGCGAGGCCGGTGTGCGTAGCCTGGAGAACCGCATCAAGAAGATCATGCGCAAGGCGGCGATGGAGTTTGCCGGCGGGCATAGCGAAAACATCGTTATCGGCAAGAAAGAAGTCGAAACCTATCTCGGCAAACCGGTCTTCAGCGCCGACGAGGTTTTCGAGAACGTCCCCGGCGTCGTCACCGGCCTGGCCTGGACCAGCATGGGCGGCGCCACGTTGCAGATCGAGGCGACGGCCATGCCGAGTAAGGGCAAGGGCTTCAAGCAGACCGGCCAGCTCGGCAAAGTCATGGTCGAAAGTTCAGAGATCGCCTATTCCTATGTCATGGCCCATCTCAAGGATTACGGCGCCGCCGAGGACTACTTCGACACCCACTTTGTCCATCTGCACGTCCCGGCCGGCGCCACCCCCAAAGACGGCCCCTCGGCCGGGGTGACCATGACCACCGCGCTGCTCTCGATGATCACCGGCCAGCCGGTGAAAAAGCACCTCGGCATGACCGGCGAGCTGACTCTTACCGGTCGGGTGCTGCCCATCGGCGGAGTCAAGGAAAAGACCATCGCCGCCCGCCGCGCCGGCCTCAAAACCCTGATCTTCCCCGAAGGCAACCGCAAGGACTTCGAGGAACTCCCCGACTACCTGCGCGCGGGAATCGAGGTCCACTTTGCCGGAGACTACGCCGACGTCTTCCGCGTCGCCCTGAAATCCTGACCAATCACCAGCAACCAATCACCAATCACTGATTTTCGGAGCCCTTAATGACCGTCGAAGAACTCAAAACCGCCGTCCTCGCCCTCGAACCCGAGCAGAAAAAGGCCTTCATGCTCGAAACCCTCTCCCCTCTGGCCAAAGACGCGGTCAAGGATCCCGCCTTCCTCAGCCAGCTCTTCCCCGTCTTCCTCGGCATCCTCAAGGAAAGCGGCATGGACTTGCAACAACTCCTCCAGTTCGCCATGATGATGGGCAACAACGGCAGCACACCGAAAGCGTAGAAAATTTCTCAAACCAAAAGCCATGCGTCTCATCCTGATCTGTTCGAGATGAGACGCATGGCTTTTGCTGGGGGAAAATGCCGGTCCTGATCCTATTCAGAACAGATCAAACCTCTTGCCCATCGACTGTTTCCGGCCATTACCGCCCAGCCAGCATAACTCAGCTCTCTTCTTGCCGGCTTGCCATTTTCCCCGTTGACGGATCGATGCGGAGTTGTTAATCTGCCGGCCATGAAAACGCATGCTCGCAACAATCTGAACAACACCAAGAATTGGTGGCGCTGGACCTCTTATTAACCGGTCCGCGCATCGATCATATTGCATCCTGCCGCGAACCGAACCAGGTCGCGGAACGAAAGCACCAGCACCAGCCGCGGCCGCAAACCGCGGCTTTTTTGTTGAAAATCGTCTCGCGCCCGTTCGCTGTGCGCGAAGCGAACGGACGCAAGGCCGTTTTTAAATTTAGCCAATCACCAACAACCCATCACCGACTTATCAGAGGTAAACCATGCGCGTCCTATCCGGCATCCAGCCTTCGGGCTCCCTGCACTTGGGCAATTTCTTCGGCATGATGAAGAAGATGATCGAACACCAGGAAAACCACGAACTCTTCTGCTTCATCGCCAACTATCATGCCATGACCTCGGTCTCCGACGGCAAGGCCCTGGCCAAGGGAACGCTGGAGGCGGCGGCAAACTTCCTGGCCCTGGGGATGGATCCGGGAAAAAGCATCTTCTGGGTGCAGTCGGACGTGCCCGAAGTACAGGAACTGACCTGGGTGCTCTCCAACTTTACCCCGATGGGGCTTTTGGAACGCTGCCACAGCTACAAGGACAAGACCGCCCGGGGCATCGCCGCCAACCACGGTCTCTTCGCCTATCCGGTGCTGATGGCGGCGGACATTTTGCTCTTCCAGAGCGAGCGGGTGCCGGTGGGCAAGGACCAGAAGCAGCACGTGGAAGTGACCCGCGACATCGCCGTCAAGTTCAACAACGAATATGGCGAGATCTTTACCCTGCCGGAACCGGAGATCGACGAAGAGGTGGCCACGGTGCCGGGACTCGACGGCCAGAAGATGAGCAAAAGCTACGGCAACACCATCGATCTCTTTCAGGACGAAAAGTCCCTGCGCAAACAGATCATGCGCATCGTCACCGATCCGACCCCGGTGGAGGAGCCGAAAAATCCCGACAAATGCAACGTCTTTCAGATCTATCGCCTTTTCATGAGCAAAGAGCAGGAAGCCGAACTGCGCCGCCGCTACGAAGCGGGGGGGATGGGCTACGGCGAGGTCAAGGAGGAACTGTTTGTCACGGTACGGGATTTCTTCGCCCCCTATACCGAGCGGCGCAACGAACTGCTGGCCAACACCGAAGAACTGCGGAGGATCCTCGCGCAAGGGGCAGACAAGGCCCGCCACACGGCCCTAAAGACCCTACGCAAGGTACGCAAGAAAACCGGCCTGGCCTACTGAAATCAGGCCCCTGCGCTTGAGACCGGGGCGGCTTCTGGCATAATAGGGAAGCAAACGCGACGCGAAACGGGACTCACCGAGAAAGGAAGGAAACCATGGGCGTTAAGCGAAAGTGGTTCTGCACCTGCAGTGGCACCCCGCTAGAACTCGAATATCCCCTCGTCCCGGTCAGCGAGGACGATCCCGGAGAGCCGGTGTGTCGACTCTGCGGCGCAAGTCCCTCCTCCGATCCCCGCAAAACCGTCTATTACGAGGATGTCGACGATCGGGAGGACTGAACCTGTTCAGTCCTCCCGCTGCCGGGTAAAGAAGATGAAAGCCATGGCCGGGCGCTTGCTTCCCTCGCGCATAGCGAGTTGCATGCCGTCATAGCGCCAGCCCTCGGCCACCCAACGGTTGAGAATCGTTTCGAGATTCTCGTCAGTCACCACCGACTCCTCGACCACCTTGTATTCAAGTCTTGCCATTCCCCTGCCTCCCTTACCGGCTTGTCCCTTCTCCGGCGGTCGCTTCACGCGCCGTTCCTTCCTCTACCCACCCCACGAAAAACCCGTCGAAACGGCCTTTTGCCAAAAAAACGCTTCCATCACAATTGTCTTCGGTTGTTTTCATAACACCTTTTTACATAATATCTAATTTATTTTTTTACGCCGAAACATTCCAAAAAAACCTCTGAAAGTTATCCCTTATCCTCACGATAATTAACGATATTTCAGAAAAAAATTATGTTTATATGATTTTATAACATCGTATTATATTTCGAAAATAAACACCCATTGGAAGACAGTAATTACCTAGGTGTGCCGAAAAAGTCCACACTTATCAAAAAATGTTTGATCACAGGTAATTTCGCCGCTTTCCCCCGCTCTCGGGGAAGGCACACCCGCCGGGAAAGGGGGTGACCCAAAAAGCAGGACCGGCAGCGAAACCCTGCCTGATAGCGCAAACCCTCGCAAGCAGTCGGGACCCTCGCACCAAAACCACCCGGCTTTTCCTCATCCTCACGGTCTTCATGGGCATCGGCGCCATGACCAACAGCGTCATCAACATCATGGACAACCATATGTCCGCCCCGCTCCTGGCTCTTTCCTTCAGCGTGGTGCTTCTTCGCAATCATCTCCTCCATCGCCTTCGCCACCGTCCTTGGCACCGTCTCGAGCCTGATCGTCGCTGCCTCGGTCACCGTTGCCCATGACCCGATAGACAACTTCCTCGGCATGAAGATGACCGACAAGGGCAAGGTCATGGCCGGCAAAATCTCGGCTGTGGTCGTCGGCTGCATCGCCATCTACCTGGGCATCGTCTTCGAGGGGATGCACGTCTCCTTCCTCGTCGCGATCCCGAACTCCTCGACCTTTTCTGCAACTATTATTTCCGCCAGGATTCGGAAGCGGATCAAAAGCGTTTCCTTGAAAAAAACTGCGAACGTTTTACCGTGCGCCGCGACGTCACCGGCACTGATATCGGCGGGCTGATCGCCAGTGGTAATCGTGACAAACTCATGACGTTGGCCAAACACCTCGGCATTCCCGTACAGGAAAACATCCTTTTCATCTCCGAGGGCAAAGAGCCGGGGAAATGGCGCGGCTTCTTCTTTTTCGTCGTCGGCCTGCTCGGGCTGCTCAAGGTTCTGCTCAAATGGCCCAAGGGAACGCCCCCTGAAGCCGCGTAAACTGAAAATTTCGATGGACTGCTCCTTCCCAGCACACGCCTCGACGAAAAAATCCCCTCCGGTCTGTGCCGCAAGGGGATTTTTTCGTCGAGGATGGGAAAGTTTCAGAATTTCGCGTTGCCCGGCGTGCGCGGGAAGGGGATGACGTCGCGGATGTTCTCCATGCCGGTGAGATACATGATGAGGCGCTCGAAACCGAGGCCGAACCCGGCGTGGGGGCAGCTTCCCCAGCGGCGGATGTCGAGATACCAGGGGAGGCTTTCCGGCGCGATCTTCCAGGCCGCCATCCGTTGCAACAGCACGTCGTGCCGGTCCTCCCGCTGACTGCCGCCAATGATCTCGCCGACCCGGGGAACGAGCAGATCCATGGCCGCCACGGTTTTACCGTCCTCGTTGAGGCGCATGTAAAAGGCCTTGATCGCCGCCGGGTAGTCGGTGACGAAGACCGGGCCGCCCACCACTTTTTCCGTCAGATAGCGCTCGTGCTCCGATTGCAGGTCGCAACCCCATTCCACCGGAAACTCAAATGGCTGCCCCGAACGTTGCAGACGCGCCACCGCCTCGGTGTAGCCCATCCGCTCGAAGCGGGCCCTGGCTAACGCTTCGAGTTTGGCGAGCAAGCCCTTTTCGATCCGTTCGTCGAAAAAAGCGAGATCTTCGCCGCATTCATTGAGGGCGAAGGTCACCAAGTAGCGGAGAAATTCCTCGGCCAGGGCGCAGTCGCCGGCGAGGTCGCAGAAAGCCATCTCCGGCTCGATCATCCAGAATTCCGACGCGTGACGGCTGGTGTGGGAGTTTTCGGCGCGGAAGGTTGGGCCGAAGGTGTAGATGTCGGCGAAGGCGGTGGCAAAGAGTTCTCCCTGCAACTGGCCACTGACCGTGAGGCCCGCCTTTTCGCCGAAGAAATCCTCGGACCAATCGACCTTGCCCTCCTTGAGCGGCGGTTTTAAGGGATCAAGGGTGGTGACCCGGAACATCTCCCCGGCACCTTCGCAGTCGTTGGCGGTGATGATCGGGGTATGAACGTAGAGAAAGCCCCGCTCGCGAAAGAACTGGTGGATGGCGAAGGACAGGGCGCTGCGTACCCGAAAGACCGCGCCGAAAGTATTGGAGCGGGGGCGCAAGTGGGCGATGGTGCGCAGGTATTCGAGGCTGTGGCGTTTTTTCTGGAGCGGATATTCCTCGTCGGCGTCGCCGAGGATCTCGACCCGCGCCGCCTGGATTTCCCAGCGCTGGCCGGATGCCGGCGACGGCACCAGCGCGCCGACGACGGACACACAGGCGCCGGTGCCGAGACGGGCGGCCTCTTCGAAACCGGCCATGGACGGTTCCAGCACGATCTGGATGGAAGCGAAGCAGGAACCGTCGTTGAGGGCAAGAAAAGCCACCTCCTTGCTCCGGCGCAGCGTCCGCACCCAACCCTTGACGCAAATGGCGGGCTGTTCGCTATCGGCAGCCAGGGCATCCTTGATCCGGGTCCGGGGCAGAAATGTCGTTGTCATAAGCCGGCTCCTTTTAAGAAAAATCGCGAGGCCGCTTTTGCCCTTATCAATTATGCTCCCGCGTCTTGTGAAACGTCACTTCCGGCCATTGCTCGGCGACGTGGCCCAGGCGCCATTCGCTGGAGGCAAGATAGGCGAGGTTCCCTTCGGCGTCGAGGGCGAGATTGGACTGGTTCTTCTTCTCGAAATCGGCCAGTTTCTTCTTGTCGGCGCACTCAACCCAGCGGGCGGTGGCGTAGTCGATCCCCTCATAGATGGCGTCGACGCCGTATTCGTTCTTGAGGCGCGAGACGATAACGTCGAACTGGAGGACGCCGACGGCACCTAGGATGTAGTCGGAGGAGATCAGCGGCCTGAAGAGCTGCACCGCCCCTTCCTCGGCAAGCTGCACCAGCCCTTTTTCCAGCTGTTTGACCTTGAGGGGATTCTTCAGCCGTACCCGGCGAAAATGCTCCGGAGCGAAGCTGGGGATGCCGGTGAACTTGAGGGGTTCCTTTTCGGTGAAGGTGTCGCCGATCTTGATGGTGCCGTGGTTGTGCACGCCGATGATGTCGCCTGGGTAGGCCTCCTCAACGTTACTGCGGTCCTGGGCCATGAAAATGGTGGCGTTGGAGACGTTGATATCCTTGCCGATACGATGGTGGCGCATCTTCATCCCCCGGGTAAACTTGCCGGAACAGATGCGCATGAAGGCGATGCGGTCACGGTGCATGGGATCCATGTTCGCCTGGATTTTAAAAACGAAACCGGAGAAGGCTTCTTCGTAGGGAGAGACTTCGCGCGTGGTGGTCTGCCGGGCACTGGGACCGGGGGCCAGTTCGACAAAGGCGTCGAGAAGTTCGCGCACGCCGAAATTGTTGATGGCGCTACCGAAGAAGACCGGGGTCTGGTTCCCTTTCAGATACTCTTGCAGTTCGAAAGGATTGGCCGCCCCTTCGAGCAACTCGATATCGTGACGCAGTTCCTCAGCCTGGCTGCCGAGTAGCTGATCCAACTTCGGATCGCTCAGATCGGTGATGCGCAGGACGTCGCCGCTCCGGGTTTCCTGGCCGGGAGTGAAGAGGAGCAGTTCCTTGCGGTAGAGGTTGTAGGTTCCCTTGAAACGCTTGCCCATGCCGATCGGCCAGGAGAGGGGTGCACATTCCACTTGCAGGGTCTCTTCGATATCGGCGAGCAGGTCGAGAGGCTCGCGCCCCTCGCGGTCGAGCTTGTTGATGAAGGTGATGATGGGGGTGTTGCGCATGCGGCAGACCTCCATCAACTTGCGGGTCTGGGTCTCGACCCCCTTGGCGCTGTCGATGACCATCAGCGCCGAATCGACGGCGGTGAGCACCCGGTAGGTGTCCTCGGAGAAATCCTGGTGACCGGGGGTATCAAGTAGGTTGACCTCGTAATCGCGATAGTTGAACTTCATCACCGAACTGGTGACGGAGATGCCGCGCTCCTGCTCCATGGCCATCCAGTCACTGGTGGCGTGGCGCGCCGCCTTGCGCGCCTTGACCGCCCCAGCCATCTGGATGGCGCCGCCGAAGAGCAGCAGCTTTTCCGTGAGGGTGGTTTTCCCGGCGTCGGGGTGACTGATGATGCCGAAGGTGCGTCGGCAATCGACTTCCTGCTGGTTGTATTTCCGCAAAACATTTACTCCGTGAACAGAGGGGAATCGGTCGGGACAAACAAAAAGCGGGCCGCCAGGCCCGTATGAGCTGGAATAGTACAACAGGCCGAGGCGCGCCGTCAATCGGCGAGATGCCCAAAAGCCGGAGAAAACGCGGAGATTGGCGTTGACCGCGGGCGCCCGCGAAAGGTATCATGGGCCACTTGGAAAACTCACCAAAGGAGGTCGGCATGGCGGAATTTACTACCCAGGAATTCTATGAACGGCTGGCCGGCATCCGCCTGCGCCGGAAGTTCCTCTGGTCGGTCTTTTTCAGTTACATCCCGGTCATCTGGATCGCCTTGAAAATTGGCGGTGACGGTCTGGCCATCGGCGTCGGTATCTTGTGGCTGATTCTCGCCTCCATCGGCGGGGTGATGGTCAGCTTCAGCCTCTGCCCGCGCTGCGGCAACCGCTTTCACATGAAGGGGCTCTCCACCTCCTGGGGCAGCCAGTGCGTCCACTGCAGACTGAGCCTGAAAGAGCGTTCGTAAGGGGTAAGGGGTGAGGAACGAAGGGTAAGACCTTTTTCCTCACACTTCACTCCTCAGACCTCACCTTCCCTCTCCATACGAGCCCCGACCATGCCCATTCCCCGTTCCAGCGGCGTTCTGCTTCATCCCACGAGTTTGCCCGGCCGCTTCGGCCTTGGCGACCTCGGCGCCGAAGCCTTCGCTTTTGTCGATTTTCTTGCCGCCGCCGGTCAGAGCTGGTGGCAGATTCTCCCCTTGGGCCCCACCGGCTACGGCCATTCCCCCTACAGCGCCTACTCCGCCTTCGCCGGCAATCCTCTGCTCATCAACTTGGAGCGGCTGGTGGAACGCGCCGAACTGGAGCCGGACGATATCGCCGGCATCGCCATGGCCGAAGGAGTCGCCCACTTCGACGCCGTCCAGCCGTTTAAGGAACGCCTGCTGCACAAGGCCGCCCGCACCTTCGCCGCCGAGGCCTCGCCGCGACGGCGCGAAGCGTTCGAGGACTTCTGTTTCGAGCAAGCCCATTGGCTCAACGATCACGCCATCTTCCAGTCCCTGCGCAACCAGTTCGGGAACCGGCCCTGGAACCGCTGGCCGGAGGGGATCCGCTGCCGCGAGCAGAGCGCCCTGCATCGCTGGGGAACAGAACTGGCCGAGACGATCCACGCCCACAAATACATCCAGTTCGTCTTTTTCGAACAATGGGACATTCTCAAGGACTACGCCAACCGCAAGGGCATCGGTCTGATCGGCGACATCCCCATCTTCGTCGCCTTCGATTCCGCCGATGTCTGGGCCAACACCCGGCTTTTCCATCTCGACGACGCCGGCACGCCCACGGTTGTCGCCGGCGTCCCCCCCGACTACTTCAGCAAAACCGGCCAGCGCTGGGGCAACCCCCTCTACCGCTGGGAGCGCATGGCCGAGGACGGTTTCGCCTGGTGGCTGGCCCGCTTCCGGGCCAATCTCGCCCTCACCGATCTGGTGCGCATCGACCACTTTCGCGGCTTCGAGGCCTGCTGGGCCATCCCCGCCGAAGAGCCGACGGCCGTCAAAGGGAGGTGGACGCCGGTGCCGGGCACAGCGCTTTTCGAGGCGTTGCGCCGGGAACTGGGCCTTGAATTGCCACTGATCGCCGAGGATCTCGGCATCATTACCCCCGAGGTGGAGGCCCTGCGCGACGGCTTCGCCCTGCCGGGGATGAAGATTCTGCAGTTCGCCTTCGGCGGCGATGCCGACAATCCCTACCTGCCTCACAATCTGACCCGCGACTGCGTCGTCTACACCGGCACCCACGACAATAACACCACGCTTGGCTGGTGGAAAACCCTCGCCAAAATGGAGCGCGACCGGGTGCGGGAGTACCTCGGCCACGGCGGGCGCGAAATGCCCTGGGATCTGATCCGCCTCGCCCAGGCCAGTGTCGCCCGGCTCTGTATCCTGCCGATGCAGGATCTTCTCGGCCTCGGCGCCGACGGCCGTATGAACGTTCCCGGCCAGGCCTCCGGCAACTGGGGCTGGCGCTACCGGCCCGGGGATCTCAAACCGGAAATCGCCGAACGACTCGCCCGACTCGTCGCCCTCTACGGCCGCGATCGCCGTTCATCCTCCTGATGGCTTGAAAGGATTGCACTTGATTTCCGATCAGGCCATGCATCTCACCAACCTGCTCAGTTTCGCCTTCTTCGCCAACCTGCCCTTGGGCTATCTGCGCGAATCGACCCGCAAATACTCGTTGCGTTGGTTCGTCTACATCCACATTTCCATCCCGTTCATTCTGGCCATGCGCATCAGCTATGAATTCGGCTGGGAAGCCGTCCCCTTCACCTTGGTCAGCGCCGTCGCCGGGCAGATGCTGGGTGGACGGATCAAGCGCGGACGCCGACCGTGAGCCGGGAAAGCCGCCCGAAAATGCGCAAGGCCGCCCGGGTCGGCGGCCTGCTCGAAGAGGTTCTCCACGCCCGGGGCTTCGAGGACAAGATCCGCGAATATCGCACCTGGCTGATCTGGGACGAGACCGTCGGTCCGCAGATCGCCGCCCGCGCCCGGCCGCTGCGCATCCGCGACGGGGTGCTGGAGATCCGTGTCGACCAGCCGGTGTGGATGCAGCAGTTGCAGCTGATGAAACCGATGCTCCTTGGTCACCTCAATGACCGGCTGGGGGGAGCAGTCCTCCGCGACCTGTTCCTGCGTCAGGGGAAGAACCCGCCGGTCGCCCCCCCCGCCCCGCCATCGGCCCCGCCCTCCTGGCTCAAGATCGAGCTCGACAGCAGAGAGCAAGAGGAGATTGAGGCCACTCTCGCTGCCCTCGACGACCCCGAACTGAAAAAACAGCTGCACCGCATTCTCACCCGCCAGAAACAACTCACCAAGAGCAAAGGCAGTTCCTGAACCGAACCGCCCCGCGGACCCGACATCTTTGCGCAACAGCCACGCCACCTTGACGCTTCAATCCCGCCATTATATGCTCATCAAACCTTACAACACCAGCACCGGGAGGGACCGATGAGCCGCTACATTCTTGCCATCGACCAAGGGACTACGGGCACCACCGCCCTGCTCGTCGACCGCGACCTTGAGGTTCGCGGCAAGGCCACCGTCGACTTCCCCCAGCACTATCCCCAGCCGGGCTGGGTCGAACACGATCCCGAGGAAATCTGGTTTTCCGTCATTCAAGCGATACGCCGGGTGCTGGGACAAAGCGGGATCGACGGCACCGAGGTCGCCGCCATCGGCCTCACCAACCAACGGGAAACGACCCTGCTCTGGGAACGGGAGAACGGCCGACCGGCGCACAATGCTGTCGTCTGGCAGTGCCGGCGTAGCGCCGAAATCTGTCGGGAACTGAAGGATCGGGGACTTGAACCGCTTTTTTGCGAAAAGACCGGCCTGGTTCTCGATCCCTATTTTTCCGGCACCAAGCTTGCCTGGATGTTGCGCCGGTTTCCCGAACTGCGCCGCCAGGCCGACAACGGCCGCCTCGCATTCGGCACCGTCGACGCCTTTCTGATCTGGCGCCTGACCGGCGGCACCTGCCATCTCACCGACGTCTCCAACGCCTCGCGCACGTTGCTGATGAATCTGCACGACCTGGCCTGGGACGAGGAACTGCTCGGATTTCTCGACATCCCCCCGCAACTGCTCCCGGAAATCCGTCCCTCCGCCGCGATCCACGGTCATACCCGGGGACTCGACATCCTCCCCGACGGCATCCCCATCGCCGGCATCGCCGGTGACCAGCAAGCGGCCCTCTTCGGCCAGCTCTGCTTCGAAACCGGCGAGGCCAAATGCACTTACGGCACCGGCGCCTTCCTTCTGGAGAATACCGGCAATCGGCCGGTCGCCAGCCGCAACGGCCTGCTCACCACCGTCGCCTGGCAAATCGGCGATGAGGTCCGTTACGCCCTGGAAGGAAGTGCCTTCATCGCCGGGGCGGCGGTGCAATGGCTGCGGGACGGCCTGGGCCTGATCCAGAACGCGGCCGAGATCGAAACGCTGGCCGCCTCGGTTCCCGACAGCGGCGGGCTGGTTTTCGTCCCCGCCCTCACCGGGCTCGGCGCTCCCCACTGGAAGAGCGAGGCGCGAGGCGTCATCCACGGCATTACCCGGGGCACGACGGCCGCCCATCTGGCTCGCGCCACCCTCGAAGGGATCGCCCTGCAGATTCACGACCTGGTTCGGGCCATGAGCGAGGATCTCGGCCACCCCCCGCGCTGTCTCAAGGTCGACGGCGGCGCCGCCGGCAACGATCTGCTCATGCAGTTGCAGGCCGACCTGCTCGAAACGCCGGTCATCCGTCCGGCCCTGCTCGACACTACCGCCCTCGGCGCAGCCCTCCTCGCCGGACTGGCGGTGGGCTTCTGGCCCGCCCCCGAGGCCCTGAAACAAAACCGGCAGGAAGAAGAACACTTCCTGCCGACCATGCCGGAATCGGTGCGCGCCGAACTACTGGAGCGCTGGAACTGCGTTATTCAGGGGCTGTAAGGGCGAACACAAGATTCGCCCCTACAAATCGTTGAGCAGCCGGTAAATTTTCTGTTCCAGTTCCCAGATGCCGGCGGCACGGTCGGCGGCGCCCTGTTCTTCCAGCAGGAGACGGGCACGGTCGAGCTGATTGTGGGCTTTGAGCAGCACCGGCGTCAGATCTCCCTCCAGACGGATGCGGGGAATCTCCCCCACCGCTTCGTAGAGTTCCGAAATCCCTTCCGCCGCCTTGCGTACTTCCCGCAGTTCCCGCCCCTCTTCCTCGCCGGACGCGCCGGACATCTCCGCCAGCGCGGCTTTGACATCCACTACCAGTTCCCTATAACGCTCGGAAATGCTCATCGACATTGCTCCTTGGCTGACCATCCGGAATCCGCTGATGCGGGGTTTCAAGGACATCATACTAGTCAAAGCCCCCTGGGAAAACAACGAAAACCTTCCACTGGAAAAACCGTTGACTCGGCTTTGCGCATCTGCTAGCGTGCTTACCACAATTTGTAACGCCCTAGGGGAGTGAACCACTGAGAGTCCTGGCGACAGGATGACCCTTTGAACCTGATCCGGATCATACCGGCGTAGGGAAGCGGCGCCCACCGGGAGAGAAATCTCCCGGCAAAGGCCGCTTTCATCGAGCGGCCTTTTTACGTTATGCAGATCGAAATCAACGAACGCCCTACCGAGATCGCCTCCGGGACGACTCTCCAGCAACTTCGAGGTGCCGTCAAGCCCGAGGCCGACCTCTGCATCCGCAACGGCTTTCCGGAAAGCGAGGACGTTCCCCTGGCTGCCGGCGACCGGGTGGTCTTCATCCGCCGGGGGGAGATCCCCGCCGCCGGGGAACTGGAAGCGCTGATGGCCGCCCGCCACACCCCCGGCGTCCATGGCCGGATCAAAGCCGCGACGGTCGGCATCGCCGGTTGCGGCGGCCTCGGTTCGGCGGTAGCGGTCGCCCTGGCCCGACTCGGCGTGGGCCGGCTGATTCTCGCCGACTTCGATGTGGTCGAGCCTTCCAACCTCAACCGCCAGCAGTATTTCATCGACCAGATCGGCCTGCCCAAGGCCCTGGCTCTGCGCGACAACCTGGCGCGGATCAATCCCTACATCCAAGTCACCGCCCACTGCGCACGACTGACCGCCGAAAATATTCCCCCATACTTTTCGTCGGTGGAGGTGCTGGTTGAGGCCTTCGACGGTGCTGACCAGAAAGCCATGCTCGCCCAGACCTTTTTGACCCAAGTGCCGGGAAAACCGCTGGTGATGGGTTCGGGCATGGCCGGTTTCGGCCCGTCCAACAGCATCGTTACCCGTCGCGCCGCCGCCAATCTTTATCTGGTCGGCGACGGCGAAACCGAAGCGCGCCCCGGCGAAGGCCTGATGGCCCCCCGGGTCGGCATCGCCGCCCACCACCAGGCCAACGCCGTGCTGCGCCTGCTCCTCGGCGAAGAGCCGACCTGAAACAAGGAAATCGCTATGGAACTGACGATTAACGGAAAAACCAGACCTTACGGCGGAGCCCCAACCGTTGTTGCCCTTCTTGACAGCCTGAACTTGGACGCAAACCGCGTTGCCGTCGAGCACAACCGCGCCGTGCTGCTCAAGGAACGGTTCGCCGCCACCACCCTCAAAGATGGCGACACCCTCGAAATCGTTCAGTTCGTCGGCGGTGGGTAAAGGCACCCTGTCCACAAACAAACCTGGGCGAACACAAGGTCCGCCCCTATATGAGGATAATGACAATGGATGAACTAATTATCGCCGGACGCAAATTCAGATCGCGCCTTTTGGTCGGCACGGGCAAATTCGCCTCCAATGAACTGATGGTCGAAGCCATGGAGCAATCGGGCTGCGAAATCGTCACCGTTGCCCTGCGCCGGGTCGACATCGACAACCCCGGGGATGCCATGCTCAGCCACATCGACCCGAAAAAATACCTGCTGCTCCCCAACACCAGCGGCGCCCGCGACGCCGAGGAAGCGGTGCGCCTGGCCCGGTTGGCCCGGGCCGCCGGTTGTGAGCCCTGGATCAAGCTGGAGGTCACCCCCGACCCCTACTACCTGCTCCCCGACCCCATCGAAACCTTAAAGGCGGCGGAAATCCTGATCAAGGATGGGTTCACCGTCCTTCCCTACATCAACGCCGACCCGGTGTTGGCCAAGCGCCTGCAGGAAATCGGCACCGCCACAGTCATGCCCCTGGGGGCGCCCATCGGCACCAACAAAGGGGTGCGCACCGCCGACAGCATCGCCATCATCATCGAGCAGGCGATCGTCCCGGTGGTGGTCGACGCCGGCCTCGGCGCCCCCTCCCACGCCGCCTTGGCTATGGAGATGGGGGCCGATGCGGTCCTGGTCAACACCGCCCTGGCGGTGACGCCCAATCCGGGGAAGATGGCATCGGCCTTCAAAAAAGGGGTCGAAGCCGGCCGCGAAGCCTTCCTCTCCGGCCTCGGCGAACAGCGCCAGAAGGCCGAAGCCTCAAGTCCGTTGACCGGGTTTCTGCGGGATTAAAAAAACCAAAGGCATCTCATCCCCGCTCGCAGAGAACACAGAGAAAATCTCTAGCTTAAAGATGCGTCCTCGGTGTCCTCCAGTGAGCGCAGCGAACGAGCGAGAGGCCCATTTTAAGGTGATAAACAAAATGACATTCCTCGACATCATTAAAGATTACGATCCCCAGCAGGTGCAGGAAAGCATTGAAAGAAAAACCGCTGCCGACGTGGAGCGGGCCTTGGCGACGGAGCGTTTGCGGCCCGATGACTTGCAGGCGTTGCTGTCGCCGGCCGCCGCCGGCTATCTCGAAGAGATGGCGGCCCGCGCCCACCGGCTGACCCTGCGGCGCTTCGGCAAGAACATTCTGCTTTATGCGCCGCTGTATATCTCCAACCTCTGCACCAATGGTTGCCGTTACTGCGGTTTTTCCGCCAGCAACCAGGTGCCGCGTCGCACCCTGACCCTCGACGAAGTCTGGACCGAAGCCAAGGTGTTGTACGACTTCGGTTTCCGGCACATCCTGCTGGTCACTGGAGAGTCACCGAAAGCGGTGGACAACGATTATCTGGCCGCCTGCATCAAACGCATCCGCCCTCTGTTCAGTTCAATTACCATTGAGGTCTACCCCATGGAAACCGAGGGCTACCGGCAGATGGTCGACGCCGGGGTGGATGGCCTGACCGTCTACCAGGAAACCTACGACCGCGCACTATATAAAGAAATGCACCCATTCGGCAAAAAACGCGACTACAACTTCCGCCTGCTCACTCCCGAGCGGGGCGGCGCCGCCGGTCTGCGCCGCATCGGTCTCGGCTTCCTCCTCGGTCTCGGCGAGTTCCGCAGCGAAGCCTTCTTCCTTGGGCTACACGCCCTGCACCTCTCCCGCCATTACTGGCGTACCCAGGTAAGCGTCTCCTTTCCGCGCATTCGTCCGGCGGACGGCGGTTTCCAACCCTTGAACCCGGTTTCCGATCACGACTTCGTGCAGTTGATCTGCGCTTTGCGCCTACTGCTGCCCGATGCGGGACTGGTGCTGTCGACCCGCGAGAGCGCGCAGTTGCGAAACAACCTGATCCCCCTGGGGATTACCCAGATGAGCGCCGGTTCCTGCACCGCCCCCGGCGGTTACGCCGACAAGGATCTGAGCACCCAGCAGTTTGCCATCGACGACGACCGCACCCCGGATGAGGTCTGTCGCCTGATCCGCGCCAGCGGTTACGAAGCGGTATGGAAGGACTGGGACGAGGCGTTCCTCGACAGTCAAAAAGCGATGTAGGGGCGAGGCGTTGCCTCGCCCTGAGCGGACCCGATGGATCGCCCTTACCGGATATCTTCTATGCCCAACCCGATCGATTTCAACCTCTATCTGATCACCGATCGCCGCCAGATTCCCGGCGGCGATCTGATTTCCGCAGTACGCGCCGCCCTGCGCGGCGGGGTACGTGCCGTGCAGTTGCGGGAGAAGGATCTCACCGCCCGGGAACTTCTGCCGGCGGCTCGGGAGCTGCGGGAACTGACCCGAGCATTTGGCGCCAAGCTGCTGATCAATGACCGTATCGACGTGGCCCTGGCGGTTGCGGCCGACGGCGTCCACCTTGGCGGCCACTCCTTCCCCGTCGCCGAGGCCCGCGCCCTCCTCGGTCCCCATCGCCTGATCGGCCTCTCCACCCACCACCGTGAAGAGATTTCCCTTGCCGCCCGCGACGGAGCCGATTTCGTCACCTTCGGCCCGGTCTGGTTCACCCCCTCCAAAGCCGCCTACGGCGCGCCGGTCGGACTCGCCGCCCTGCGCGACGCTTGCGTCGCCGCTCCCCTGCCCATCTTCCCCCTCGGCGGCGTCACCGTCGCACGTCTCGCCGAACTCGTCGCCGTCCGCTGCCCTCGTGCCGCCTGCATCGGCGCTATTCTCGCCGCCCCCTCGCCAGAAGACAGGGCCCGAGAATTCGTGAGACTCCTGTCGCCTCCCCGCTCCTGAGTTCCCAGCCAACCGCTCCCGGAAAGGTTACCGAAAAGGGACGTGCCCTTCTTTCATGAATGGCTGCCCGCGCGGATGCGTCATTCCCGAAGGGTGCTATACTTGGAATCTATAATATTATTTTCTCAGCAAAACCAGGTGCAGCAGGTCGTCACGTCGGGGGCGACGGATGGAGAAGATGGCAGAAATTCCTCAGAAACGACTGCACGCGGCCTTGCTGAAGCTCTTGGAAGCCTGGCCTTTGGCGGTGATTGCCTTCGACACCGGCGGTCGCATCCTCCACTGGAACCGCGCGGCCGAAGCAATACTCGGCTGGCCCGCCGAGGAAGTTCTCGGCCGCACCAGAGCGGATCTGTATGGTACGAATCATCATGACTACAATCAGGCTTTTTTACGCATCCTCTCCGGCGAAACCCTGACCAACCAGGAAAAGCGCCACCCCACCCGATCCGGTCGGCTGATTGATGTCAGCTGGTCGGCCACCCCGCTGCCGGACGCCGACGGCAAGGCGGCGGGCGTTCTCGTACTGGTGGAAGACATCTCCCGGCGCAAGCAGTTGGAATCTGAGCTTTTGGAGTCGGAACGTTTTTCCCGGGATGTCGTCGACGCCCTGCCGCAAAACATCGCCATTCTCGATGAACAAGGAACGATCGTCGCCGTCAACAAGGCTTGGCGCGAATTTGCCGCAGCCAACAGCCCCGATCCCGACCTCCTCTGCGAAGGGATCAACTATCTCGCCGTCTGCGATCACGCCACCGGCCAGGATGCCCAGGAGGCCGAGGCCTACTCGCAAGGGATCCGCGCCGTCATGAACGGCTCACTCATTGAGTTTTCTCTCGAATATCCCTGCCACGCCCCCGAGCGCCAGCACTGGTACAACGGCCGGGTCAGTCGTTTCCCCGGAAAAGGGCCCGTTCGTATCGTGATCGCCCATGAAAACATCACCGAGCTGAAACTGGCCGAGCAAGCCATTCAGCGCCTTGCCCAGTACGACCCCCTCACCGGTCTGCCCAATCGTATGCTTTTGCTCGACCGTCTCGGTCAGAGCCTGATCACCGCCAAACGGGAAGATCTGCGCAGCGCCTTACTTTTTCTCGATCTCGACCGTTTCAAGCTCATCAACGACAGTCTGGGCCATGCCGCCGGCGACAAACTGCTCAAGGTCGTCGCCGAGAGACTGCGGGAAACCGTGCGTAAAAGCGACACCGTGGCCCGCCTTGGGGGGGACGAATTCGTCATTCTGCTGCATTCGGCACCACCGACCAAAGGCTTGACGCAGATTACCTGGAAAATTCTTCAGACCCTTTCCCGGCCGGTGACGATCGAGGAACAGGAGATTTTCCCCTCGACCAGTATCGGCATCGCCCTCTTCCCCGATGACGGCAAGGACGCGGACAGCCTGTTGCGTTGCGCCGACATGGCCATGTACCGGGCCAAAGAGAGCGGACGCAACACCTATCATTTCTTTTCTCCAGAGATGCACCGTCAGGTACTGCAACGCATCTCTTTGGAACAGGGGCTCGTGCAGGCTCTGGAGCGGCAGGAATTTCAGCTGTATTACCAGGAACAAACCGAACTACACTCCGGTAAAATTATGATGCAATCGCGAAAAAAGCTCACGCGGCTTGAGGCATGAGCCAACCAATTCGGTTGTTGCCGGGCCGAAAGGCCTCGGCAAAATGTCGTAGATATCCCCGCAGCGGTCTTAATGGCTCTTTGA
>Ga0265295_1000651_pt1 | contig 67463 bp, 53 predicted proteins | sample Munlansysbiofilm_FD_192503 | JGI IMG/M metagenome (GOLD analysis project Ga0265295, IMG submission 192503) | Leachate microbial communities from a municipal landfill in Southern Ontario, Canada - Methane capture system biofilm | ecosystem: Engineered > Solid waste > Landfill > Unclassified ...
CACCAGTCCCACTAAATTGCATATGACCAATTGATTCACTACAGCATTGACCAGTAATATCAATTTCAATTGTCGAGTTAATCGAGACTTGATTATCATTAAGCCCAATCACTGCCGGGTTATTAACATAATGGCCGTCGAGAATTTCCACAAGTGGATTATTGTCTATAAAATCGTACAATTCGCGTGTTCCTAGAGCAAAACAGGCAACCATCTTACCTGGATGGGTGTTCTTAAATTTGCCACTAATCGCTCCGGCTTTATAAAGTTTCATAAAGCCAGACGTAAACATTTCGGTGTGCACACCTAAATCACGTTTATGGACAAGCGCGGAGGCGACAGCATTAGGAATGCCGCCAATGCCTAATTGCAGGCAATCGCCGTCATTAATCAGATCAGCAATATAATTGCCGATTTTAATGTCTTTTTCAGTTAATTCACCATCAGGGAGTTCAGGAATATCATAATCAACATCAATCATATAATCAATATCGTCAATATGAACTTGTAAGTCACCAAAAGTCCGTGGTAGTTTCGGGTTAATTTCTAAAATAACAATTTTAGCGTTTTCAATCATCCGTTTTTCGTAAACATTTGATAATGAAAGTGAAACAAAGCCTTCTTCGTTTGGTGGCGTCGCATTGCCAATATATATATCAGTATTCATATGATCAAGACGTCTCGTCGCTGCTTGATGAAGATGGTTAGGAATATAGCGGATATTTCCATGCTTCATCGCTTTACGTAAGGCGCCAGATAAAAACCAGCTATCAACTTTAAAACGATGGGCGTATTCGGCTTCGGTAAAAAATGGGGCATCAAGAATTGGTAAACAATTCGTAACAGTAATATTTTCGACCTCTAAAGGGATGGTATGCAATTTACTTAAAAATTCACGTCCTTCAGCGGCCACCATGCCTGAGACAATCACGTCTCCTGTATTTACGAGCGCTAGAGCTTGCTCGACGGTAATGATTTTGTGTTGATAGTTCATATCTCTCTCCTCAATATTATTAGGAAAGAAGGGGGGAGAGTTTCCCCCCTCCTAGTTAGTACGAATTAGTTAAAGGCTTATTTAGCCATGATGGTGGTTAATGATTCTAGTGGTCTTGCAACCGTTAGAGCATAGTTATCGCCATCAATTGTTGCTTTAAGTAGAGATAATTGATCTAAGCCATGACGTTTGCCGTTTGTGAAATCAACTGGTCCACCCATTGGGAATGAAACAGCTTCTTTTTCTAAGGCAGCAACGTAATTGTCCCAGTTTAAAACTTCTTTAGCATCAGCAACGCGTTTTAATCCTGTAATGAAAACATCAGCAGCAATATAACCAGCAATCGCAAATGCGCTTAAGGCTGGATTAGTTGCGTAGGCATATTCAGTTGCATCAATAACTTCTTCAGCCAAAGCTGCTTCGATTTGCTCATTATAGGCAACTGCGCCAGCAATGCCGGCTTCACTTGTTAGATCGACCCATGCGTTGGTGTAAACATCAACACCGTTTGCAACAGCTGCTTGTGGAATATAACCAGTGGCAGCACTAACGTATGAGGTTAAGACAGGTACTTTAAGGTCGATACCACTAATGGCATTAACGATACCTGGGAAGTATGATTGGTTTGTGGCAACGATAATTGCTTTAACACCAGCATTTTTTAATGCAGTTGCGGCAGCAGCATAGTCACCAGCAGGAGCAACGGCTTGATATGTTGCAATACCGGTTTTGCCCATTGCTTTTAGTTGATCGTCAACACCGACTTTAATGGAGTAGCCAGCATCTTCGGTTGTATAGATAACGCCTAATTTGTCGACACTACCAAATAAGTCAGCTTCTTTTAATGCACGTGCAACAAGAATGCGACCTTCTGTACGATAAATTGGTTGAACGGCAAAGATTGGGTTTCCGACGGATTCTTCAAAGTATAATTGGTTGATTCCGGTTGCGGCATAAACCATTGGTACACCCTTATCACGAAGATATGGAAGTGTTTGTCCAACAGTCCAGGTTCCAAAGTGTCCAACAATCGCGAATACTTCATCATCTTCAACTAGTTTTTCGACCATTTGGGCGCCTTGAGCGGCTAATCCACCGTCATCATAGGTGACGAAATCGATTGTCCGGCCATCGACCTTGGTCTTGTTTTCGTGAGCGATACGTGCTTTTAGCCCGGCGTTAAATGGAACACCGACAAGAGCAAAACCACCACTTGTAGTCGCAGCATTTCCGATTTTTACAACGGTTTCGGTAACCCCTTGGGCGACAGTTGGCTTGACTCCGCAACTAGAAACAACTAGTACAGCGGCAAGCGCGAAAGCGCCAGAGACAAAACGTAATTTTCTCATATGATCCTCCTTTTATTCTTTACCGCCTAAGTAAGCGGCTATGAGATTACTATCAGCAAGCAAAACTTCAGGCTTTCCTTCAGCTTTAATTGTGCCTAATTCCATTAAATAGGCATAATCAGCGATCTTAAGCGTTTGAAAAGCATTTTGCTCGACGATCAAAATTGTAGTGCCCTCGAGGGCAATCGCTTGTATGATATTAAAAATATCTTTAATAATAAGAGGAGCAAGCCCAAGCGATGGCTCGTCCAATAGTAACAACTTCGGCGACCCCATTAATGCGCGACCAATCGCTAACATTTGTTGTTCACCGCCCGATAGTGTCGAGGCTTTTTGTTTATTTCTTTCCTTTAAGATTGGAAAATAACCATAGACACGTGCCAAATTATCTTTGACCCGTTGTCTGCGGCGATAAACGCTCGTCTTCATCGGTGTTTCATCTATATCATCTCCGGAACCAGCTTCTCCGGTAACATTTGTTCTTAAGGTTTTGATCGAAAATGCCCCGGTCATTAAGTTTTCTTCAACACTTAAATCACGGAAAACAAGGCGCCCTTCAGGCGAAGTCATCACCCCGCATGCATTAACTTTATAAGTAGGTAGGTTGGTAATGTTTTTGCCATCAATTACAATACTGCCAGCGGCAGCTTTATTGACGCCACCGATTGTCTTGATAATTGTGGATTTGCCCGCGCCGTTTGCGCCTAATATCGCAACAATTTGGCCTTTTTCAACTTTTAAAGAGACGCCTTTAACGGCAGTGATTGGTCCATATTTAACGACTAAGTCTTTAATTTCTAATAATGACATAATTAATCACTCCCCAAATAAGCTTCACGAACGGCTTGCATACCTTGGACTTCACTTGGTGTGCCAATTCCAATGAGTTTGCCAAAGTTGATCACGGCAACCGTATCACTAATGCCCATCACAAGCGGCATATCATGTTCGACAAGGAAAATCGTCGTTTTATACATATCACGAATCATCTTAATGGTTTCGGCTAACTCTTCAGTTTCTTTATCATTAAGACCGGCGGCCGGTTCATCAAGAATAATTAGTTCTGGATCAATCATCAACGCTCTGGCGAGTTCGATTTTCTTTTTAATCCCATAGGGAAGTCCATAAGGAGAAATATCTTTATATTGATATAAACCAAGGAACGCGAGAATGTTTAAGGCTTTTTCTTTAACGGCCTCATTTTGCCTTCTGGTTGAGGGCAATTGGAGGAAGGAGCCGAGAATGATATTTTTATATTTAGTTGTATGGGTGACCATCAGATTTTCTAACACGGTCAATTCCCATACAAGTTCGACGTTTTGAAATGTGCGAATAATCCCATATTTAATGATATTATGCACTTCAATCTTATTTAGGTGCACTTCAGACTTATTACTTGGATAAAAGAATGCATTACCTTCAGTGGCTTTATAAAATTGCGTAATACAGTTAAAAACTGTCGTCTTACCCGCGCCATTTGGGCCGATAAGTCCAAATATCTCTCCGCGTTTTACATCGAGCGTAAGCGCATTAACTGCGGTCAAGCCACCAAACCGCATCGTTAAATTGTCTAAACGAAGGATGACATCATTATTTTGATGAATTACATTATTTGTTTCCATTTTTGTCTTCTCCTTCTGATTTTAGCGCTTTCTTGGCCTTGTATTTGGCATAGAGCGCTTTAATCTTAAAGCGGGTTGTAATCAAAAGTTGACTAATTCCGCCCGGATAGAACATGACAACTAAGATCATCAATAAGCCGGTAAGGAACATAAATGCACTTGGGTTTTGCGCGAAGAAAGGAATCTTATTAAGCAATGTGTCGTTAAGACTAAAGACAAAATAACCACCAATTAAGATACCCCAGATTGAACCAGTTCCACCGATTACAACCGCGGCAAGCACGTTTAGAGATAGGTTTAAGTTCCATTTAGTCGGTTCTGAATAACGATAATACATCATGTATAAATAACCGGCAATCATCGCGAAGACAGTGGCAATTACAAATGCTAGTAAGCGATATTTCAGTGAACTGACGCCCATTGTTTGAGCGGCACTTTCACTGTTTTTCATTGATAACATCGCCCGTCCAGCAGGACTCTTAGTGATGTTATAGGTGATTAATAATAAAGCAACCAGGGCGATGGCAATAAAGAAATAAGTGTTTGTCCGGTCCATATTTATGAGCCAAAACATTTTGATGTTGGTCGTATAAATATTTAATCCGCTCACGCCGCCAGTAAAACCAGTCGCATTTTTAAATAGGACGGTTAACATCTCCGCTAGTCCAAGCGTAATAATCGCGAGATACATCCCTTCAATTCGAAGCGAAATAAAGCCAACGATTAATCCTAAAACGACACCAACTAGAATCGTAATTGTAAGCGTAATCAGTGGAGGTAAACCCCAAGCTGAGAACATAAATCCCGCGAGATAAGTACCTAAGCCGACAAAGCCAGCTGTGCCTAAAGAAGCAAGCCCGGCATAGCCTAGTAATAAGAAATATCCAAGCACAATGATCATGTGAATCATAAAACTTCCGAATCCACGAGCAGTCGCGGATTGAACGAGTTTGATTTCAGGGAGTGCTAAAACTTGAATTAAAATGAGCACGACCCCAAAAATAATAAAGCCTAAATATTTTTTAAAATTTGCATTTTGTTTTCTCATAGTTATACCTTTTTGATCACTTTCTTGCCAAAAAGGCCAAGTGGTTTAACAAAGATAATTACGAGAATCAGGCTATAGACAATTAAATCTTTATACAAAGACATTGCTTCTCCACCTAATCCAAACAAGTTACCAATAAAGACGAGTAATAAGGCACCGACGACAGGGCCATAAAACAAGCTAAAACCACCGAGAATTGCCGCCATAAATCCTTGGATTTGGATTGGCGTCATAAACCCAACGTTAGTCGACATTCCCACGACTGGTCCATATAAAGAAGCGGCTAGAGCACCAAGACCACCAGCGATTGCCCAAGTAAATGCGGTGACCCAACGAGTGTTGACACCCATCATCCCAGCCACAGTTTCATTACCAGCAACAGAGCGAACACTTAAGCCCCATTTGGTGTACTTTAAAGCAACAAATAGCCCAATAATAATGGTCGTTGACACGATAAAGGTGATTAAAGTATGTTTAGTAATAACGAGCCCTTCCCCAAAGAGTTGAAAAGATATATTGCCCGGGATAATAGGGCTTAATGTTGGCGTCGTTTTTTGTAAAGTTAAAGGAATAAGCCCAATTAATAACAAGGCAATCCCCATTGTGATCATCTGTTTACCAACAGCGTTGATATTCTTAGAGTTTCTAATAATTAAGACGTCGATCAACATTCCAAAGATAAAGGCCGAAACAATACCTAAGCCTATAGAAAGGAAGAGATTTTGACTAAGGTCCGAGAAAAAAACCGCAGCAACAAACGCCCCCAAGGCACTAATCATCCCTTGCGCAAAGTTTGTCGTATTAGAAGTTTTAAAAATAAGCATAATTGCAAAAGCCGACAGTGATAACACTGAGGCTTGCATAATACTGCTTACTAAGGTTTGGAGGATTGTAAACAAACTCATGAATTTCTTCCCCATTTAATAATATTCGCGGCCCACACGTAACCAATTCCTGCCGCAATCATACTCACAACAGTTCCGTCTTTTACTTGTCCAGACTTGAGGGCTAAGTGTAGGGATAAAATTTGATCAACTTGGCCAATATGTCCATAGTCTTCCAAATAAATTGATTGATCTTCGCGTAGTCCTAAATCATTAAGCATTGAAAGGTGACCACTGCGTTTCATATGTAAGACATCTAAATAAGTGATATCTTTGCGTTCGAGATGAGACTTGCGTAAAGCTTCGTCGATACATTTAAACCAGTTCGGCATTGATACTTGGTTTAGCCTATCCTTCATTAAAGTCGGATTCATTAGACGAAGCGATTTTCTTGCTTGGGCTAAATTTTCACATGTAATCGGATTTTGCGTCCCGCCAATTTCGACTCCCGCGGTCCGAGCTAAACTACCATCACTAATAATGTGTGATCCAAGTAAGAGGTTTTCGCGGTGATTCTTTTTAAGCAGAATTGCGCCGCCACCGGCACCTAGATTAAACATCATTGACATATTGCGGTCAGTGTAATCGACAAAGTCACCATTACGATAACCGCCTACGATAAGTATAACATTAATTTCTTCGTCCGCGAGGAGCATGTCTTTAGCCATCTTCATCGCGCTAACAGTTGTACAGCAGCGATTGGCAACGTCAATCCCCCAGGCGTTAAGAGCGCCGATGCGGTCTTGGACGTAAAGCGCACTGGTTGTTAACGGATATTCTTTCCATTCTTCACCCACACTCATAATTACATCAATTTTAAGCGGATCAAACCCTGTATTTTTTAATAAATCAAGTGCGGCAAGCGCACCCATTTCTTGTGTGCCGTCTTTGCCATCACGGGGGATAGGTTTTCTTTTTATCCCTAATTTATCGATAATTGCTTGTTCCGTCCATACGCCATTAGTTTGCGCAGAGATTTCTTTTGCAGTCATGTAGTTATCGGGAATATAAATACCGGTCCCAACAATGCCAACTACGTCTTTATTCATTATTATAATCTCATTCCACCGTTAACAGCGAGCGTATGGCCCGTCACGTAACTTGATTCATCACTAGCTAAAAATAGCACGGCATTTGCAATTTCTTCTGGTTGACCTAAACGGCCAAGCATGGTCATTTTTGCAAATTTATCGAGTAAATCTTGGGGAACGGTTTTTAAAATATCAGTCATTACATAACCTGGAGTAATCGCGTTAGCACGAACTGGAACACCTTTACGAGCAAATTCCTTGGCCCATGTTTTGGTCATGCCAATTACGCCAGCCTTAGAAGCTGCATAGTTTGCTTGGCCGATATTGCCGTATTCACCAACAATTGAGGAAATATTAATAATCGAACCGCCACCGGTTTCTTCCATGAGTGGACCAATTTCGCGAGTCATATTAAAGACACCTTTAAGGTTAACATTAATAACTAAATCCCATTGGTTATCAGTCATTTTGCGGGTCATTGAATCTTGAGTGATACCGGCATTATTGACAAGAATATCAATTTTTCCGTGTTTTTCTTTGATTTCAGCAACAAGAACTTTAATTTGCTCGACGTCAGTGACATTAAGTTTACGACCAAACACATTGGTAAGTTCATAACTTAAATCGGACATGTCAGCGGCATAAACAATCGCGCCTTCTTGAGCAAAACGTTCACAAATACATTGACCAATTCCTTTAGCTCCACCTGTAACGATTGCGACTTTACCTTCTAATCTTTTCATATTTATATATACTCCCTTTATTTTTCTTTATTTAATACTTTTTAAAACGACTGCAGTTCCCATGCCCCCGCCAATACAGAGACTGGCAAGACCAAGTTTACTACCACGCTTATTCATCTCATGGATAAGGGTAACTAGAATGCGTGATCCGCTATTACCAACAGCGTGACCTAAAGCAATTGCGCCACCATTAACGTTTGTTCGCGCTAAGATGTCGGTAACACTTTCACCGTGTTCGGCGGACAATTCTTTTAAGACCCCTAAACTTTGTGCGGCAAAGGCTTCATTTAATTCAATTAATTCCATATCTTTTAAAGTTAAATGAGCACTCTTTAAAGCTTTATCAATGGCGGGGACTGGCCCTAAACCCATAAACAATGGATCAACACCAGCTTGACCAACCCCAATGATTTCCGCAAGTGGGGTTAAATGATATTTTTTAACAGCTTCTTCACTAGCAAGGAGTAATAAGCTCGCACCATCATTGATGCCGCTTGCGTTACCCGCAGTGACAGAACCATCTTTTTTAAAGGCGGGGCGTAATTTCGCCATTTTTTCTAAATTAGTGGTCCGATTTGGATATTCGTCATCAGCAAAGCTGACAGTTTCACGGCCGACTTTTACTTCAATTGGAACAATTTCATCCTTAAAGCGCCCGCGATCAATCGCGACAATAGCTTTACGTTGTGATTCCAGTGCAAATACATCTTGTTCTTCACGGGCAATATTGTGTTTAGCTGCGATGTTTTCAGCAGTAATGCCCATGTGGACATCATTAAAGGCATCGGTTAGTGCGTCGACTAAGATATGATCTTTGCTAGTAACATCGCCCATTTTAATTCCGGATCTAATTCCGGCTGGGGAAAGGTAGGGGGCCATGCTCATTGATTCAACGCCTCCGGCCAAAACGAGGTTATGCATTCCGCTACTAATACTTGTGTAAGCATTTAGGACTGCTTTCATCGCGCTCCCACAAAGCATGTTGACGCTATAGGCAGGGACATTAACAGGCACTCCACCATTAACGGCGATTTGACGAGCAATACCTTGACCAAGTCCCGCACTTAAGATGTTGCCCATAATGACTTCATCCAGTTCGGCGCCGGTTAAATTATTAGATTTTAAAATGTCTTTGACGAGGGTTGAACCTAAAACGCTTGGATGTGTGTTCTTTAGTGAGCCCAAAAAAGAGCCGACCGCGGTTCTTTTAGCAGCTACCACAAATACTTTATTCATGTAGTCTCCTCTTTTCTTGTGCTGTTATAATTTAGCACGCGTTGTACTTATAACAATATTTTCACAAACAAAGGTGGTGTTGTCAAGCACAATGTGAATTACTATTCATATTTGTTTTTAAAAGTTATCGTAATCAGTAAGGATGATAAATCGAGACTAGTGGAGAAATAAATACCGATTATATGTGCTAGGAGACATATGTTCCACATATTACAATGATTAACTCATAGTCTACCTGTTAATAATGGTGTATGTTTTTGGACATTAGATGTGTTGGTAATATTGTGAGCAATCTAGTAGTCATTTTAGCTTTTGTTCGTTTTCTAACTACAAAGGGGCGACTTAAAAAATTAAAAAAAGTCGCTAGCAAACTCAATAAAAATTTGTTAGCGACAAGTGAGTAAAAGAGAACAATATTATTCTTTAATAAAGGCGAGTAAGTCTTTGGCTAATTGATCGGGATTATCGACTAATGGACTATGTCCACAATTCTTATAGGTAATTAAGTGGGCTTTTGATGCTAATGCCCCAACGGTTTCACGCGCCATAAATTCGGGGACGGTTTTATCATCAAGACCATAAACGGCAAGAACTTTAGCTTTCATGTTGACGATGGAGCGGTCACCATCAATCCCGTAGTAGTTAGCGCCAACCCCAATATTAAATTGTGTAAGTGCCCAATCAAGATCAACAAGGCAGCGTTGTTTAAACGTTTCCGCCATATAAAGTTCGTTTTCTTCGACACTTGGTTTCTTGATGTTATAAATCGCTAAATCCCAAATGTAATTCATAAATGCTAGGTCTTTATTTTTAAGGGCATTAGCGACTGGTAAAACTTGAATAGGATCAAGAGCCATTTCTGCTTTTTTCTTATAAAAGGTTCCAATCATTGATTTGCCTGTTGCATCTTTTGCATAGATAGGGAGCCCGCGATAACTCATCGAATCAATTAAAATCACGTGACTTACTAAATCGGGATAATGGGCAGCGAGTGAGAGTGCGACCCCGCCTCCTGCCGACCAACCAGCGACCTTAAGTGGGGTTTTAAGTTTAAGTTTCTTGATAAATAAGACGAGATCCTCCGCTAATTCATCCAGATGATTAAATTCTTGATTGTAACTAGAGTCGCCAAATCCACGTAAATCGACGCTAATAGTGTGTTGATCTTCTGGGAGTCTAACTAGTAAGGGGTGATACTGCACGCTACTTGATAAATTACCATGAATTAAAAGCAGTGTATTGTCTCCACTTCCTTGTTCAATATAGGCAAGTTGTTCGCCGTTTTTCAATTTTATTGTTTTTTTATTGTATTTCATAATTTGTTTCCTTACCATAAATATTAGTTGAAATAATCGTGGATAGCAAGTATGACAGCGAAAGTGAATAATAATAACCTAAACCTCTGGAGTAAAGAGATTTACTTTAACATCTACACTTATTCATTAAATTTTACACATATACCAAAAATAAATATATGAAATGGTCGTGAATATATTAAAAAAGTTGCGTAGAAGGAAAACTACGCGAATTATATCCACACTATACCGTTTGCCATAATCCCTTTACTAGGATACAGAGGGCCACAATTCAACATACATACGCTTCTTCTGGGATGAATTAAATGACATTTTATAATCCTTTCTTATTTTCTGGTGTTTACCAAAATCCTATTCTTTTCAGTGGTTTATTACATTTTTTTTGTCGCACAACTATTAAGAAATAGGTTATCATTACATTATGAATAAAAAATCATTGGCTGAGGAAAAAGTATATTATGGCAGAATGATAAAAGATTTTTGCCTTTATACTGCGCAAGAAGTGTTCGATAACAAGCTTGAAAAAGAGGAATTTGTTGATTCTGAAATTAAATGGTCATTAAAATTTGTTGCTCCATACGATAGACAAGGAAGAACCGACAAAGAAAACAATGGCGCTGATAAACCAAGAGTCCAAGTTAGTGCTTTTTTTAGAAAAAAAATAAGTTTACAAGATCATCATGAACTATATGGAGTAAACGCTGAATTAAAAGGTATTGAGCATCGATTACATCAACATGATAGTGAATGGCATGACTTATGGAAAGAAAGAGTAAAAGATTTTTGCGACCTAGAAAAAAGATTTTATCCAGATGGTAATCCTCAAAACAAGGGATACAGAATAGCTGATGCTTATTACAAAGATACAAATACAGTAATTGAATTTCAAAAGTGTTTTGATGATGGGGCATTAGACAAATCATCATTTTATAGAAAAGAGAATATGCATTTAATATGGGTTTTCTATTTGCAGACTTTAGAAGTTTTTGAAGACGATGATAAATATAAAATTAGAGAAGATAACTTTTTTCATTTCTTTAGAATCAATGATTCACAACCTGACTTCTATAAAGATAATCTAGTGTTCATACAAGATAAAAAAGATAGAATCTATTATGTAGAACAACTTAAAAGAGTTGAATCAACTAGTGAATTGAAACCATCGGTTCGTTACTTCAACCGTAAAGAATACTACCGAGCACCAGAAGAATTTGTAAATTGGTTACAATATGATTGGCAGAAAAGTGAGTTCTATAAGAAGTACGACTCAAATGATAAAATGAAAAGTCTTGATGAAATATTGTCTCTATTCTTAGATTCACCCGATAAAATGTTTTACCTACAAAATGTAACTAAAAATGATATAAATGGTAATAGTTTAGTATATTGTTTTGTTAAGGACGCAACTGGCTACAGATATCGCGATTCATCATATATTTCTTATAGATGTACAAAAGACCAGTATGGATATTATCATGTCAATAAATGTTGGAATGAAACTATTCATTATCCGACAACTAAAAAATGGATTTTGTTAGCAACAAATTCAAAGAGGTATGCAGAAGAATTGTTGATTGAAAATAACAATAATTAAGTTTGAAAACTCGGGTTATCTTCGAAATAACAAACCATCTAATTTATCATCAATTATTTAATGAGCGATAACATAAATAAATATAGTCTTTCATACTTTTCAATTCGTAGAAAATTACAATTCCAAAGTTTCAAAAAGCTGAACTATATGATATCGATTTTTTTCTAAATAGTACCCCTTTGTAGGTAAGCGAATTATTGAAAAATTACAAAATCAACTGTTAAGCTAAAATATGATTTTTCTTGAATATAAAAAAAGAAAAAAACACTAACGTTTAAAAAATAGGGATTTATTTTGGTCCTAACTTTAGCTATTTTTCCACATGAGAAATAAAAAAATCCGATTATATCGGACTTATTTTTTTTACTGGTGCCCCCTGCCAGAATCGAACTAGCAACGGATCCTTACCATGGATCTGTTATACCACTTAACTAAGGGGGCGTAATAGACGACTATGTCGGTCGCCTATAATTATAACTAATAAAATTAGTTTAAGTCAACTACAAATTATGCCTTTTAGTGCTTAAGTTAATTAGGCCCAAATTGCATCGGCAAGATAAGGATAATCAATAAATGGATTACGATTATTTTGATAACGTTGAACAGCATCGTTACGTTTGATTTCGCGTGCCTCAGTTGGTGGATATTCACGGTTCCATTCAAGGAGTGTATCTAAATTTCCGTTAACGTTGACGTTAAAGTTCCATTTAATAACCATGTATAATGTCGCCCGCGCAACTTCGCCACGTGCTTCACTACCTGGATCAAAAACGCTATTTTTTCTAGCGGGAGTCTCGCGACCTTTGCTATCTTTAATAAAGGTTCCACTCGTTAGTTTGCCAAATGGAAGGTTACCACGGTCAGCATTAACTTTAGTATCACTTGCAAAGAGATTGTTGTAATCAGTACAAGGTCCGTTGGTGCTTGTGTTGCAGCCCATTTTACTTTGGGGAACAACGTGTTCACGGTTCCAGTTATCAGTGCCACTACCGGCATTTTGTTCACTCTTAGGACGAGTAAAGCGGCTATAAATTTGGATGATGTTGCTTGAGTTGTTTACATCTTCATCACCAACTTTAATTGAGTTCCACGCGCCACCATAACTATCAGACATAAAGTTTAAATTAACACGGGCTTTTAGTGCATTTAATAGCGCAGTCCCCTCTAAATTAAGGTCAACGTTTGTATAATAGCCATTAAATAAGATTGGACCTGACGAAACCGAAGTTGAAGGTTGTTCACTGATTGAAGGTTCTTCGCTCGTAACAACACTAGTAACTTCGCTAGGTAGTGCACTCGTTAGATCACTAGTTAGATCGCTAGCGCTAGTGCTTGTGTTTTCACTAATAGAAGGGGTCGTTCCGCAACTTCCCAATAATAAAAGACTTAGTAATAGTAAATATCTGTTTGTTTTCATTTTTTCCTCAAAAGTAATAGCGTGCAACTGCACGCCATTACCTAATTTTTAATTTTTAACTAGTAGTAATTAAACGCCGCAAGCATTCCTTGTTGATGGATTAACATCAGAGAAAATTTGGCAAGCAAGTTCAGGTCTATCAATAAATGGATTCCGTAAGGTTTGGTATTTTTCTAAACCAGCATTACGTTGTATGTCGCGTTCAACGGTTGCCGGGTGTAAAAGGTTCCATGTCAGCATATCGCCTAAGGCAAAGTTTTCACTAATGCTACAGTTTTCCGGATACATAATTAACATATAAAGTTGGGCACGAGCAATTTCACCACGAACTTTTTGAGTTGGAGCAAAGTAGCCACGATAAATGAAGTTATCAGTTCTAGTGCCAAAACCATTGTAAACAGTATATTGTTCATATTTAGCTTCTAAGTCTAAATTGATGAAGGAATAATTACTCCGAACTTCGTTTAGATCATTATCAGCGGCAAAGAGGTTGGCGGCATCACTAGAAATGTTTTTTACGGTGGGTTTAGCTCTTAGCGCATCATTACCATCCGCAAGTTTTGATTGTGGAAAAGTGTGTTCACGGTTCCATTGAAGGTTTTGTTTGTTTTTTGGTAGGGAATGTAAGTCATATAATGACAAGATATTACTTGGATTATTTGGATCTTGGTCCATTTCTTTAATCGCATCGGAAACAGTGTTGTAATCGATTTTTGTAAACCGAGCCCACATGTAGGTGTTTAGGTGGTCTCTAAGTTCTTGACCTACTAAAGTCGTATTAAGTCCGTTCCAGAAAGTTCCAGTGTAGGCTGGAGCGACGTTAAACTCAATTGTAGGACTAACAATCGGATCCTCGTTTGTGGAAACAGATGGGACTGAGACTGGTTCACTAGGTGCGCTCGATACGGCTTCACTCGTAGTTGGAAGGCTAGTGGTTAGTTCGCTTGTAGTTGCTTGACTTGATTCGCTTGGGGTTGGCCCACATGCGGAAAGAATTAAGCCCAAAAACATTAAGCTAACAATTGTTTTTGTTTTCATAATTATTCTCCTCTTTTTCTTCTTGTTTTAGTATACGCTATTGTATCGCTTTCTATAACGCTTGTAAACACCGGAAAAGAAAAACCGTAGGCCACCTACGGTTTAAATATGCTAGGCAATCGCGCGGATGCTCAAGTTATCATTCTTTATATCTATTGTATAAGGAATTTTCGTAATAATGTCGCCTCTAACCAATTGTTCAGCAATAAATGTCTCAACACTTTTTTGAATGAATCTTTTTAATGGTCGTGCTCCATAATCAGGGGCATAAGCTTTATTTAAGACAAAATCAACGACGGCTTCCGTATAATCAGCATTGACCCCTTGTTTTTTAACGACGCTCATCAATTCATCTAATAGTTTATGGACAATGAGTTTTTGTGTGTCCCGTGCGAGTGGACGGAAGTAAACAACTTCGTCAATTCGATTGAGAAATTCGGGCTTAAAACTAGCCTTAAGTAAATCATTAACCTTATCGGCTTGATTGTTTAAGAATAGTTCACTACCTAAGTTACTTGTCATAATAATAATTGTGTTTTTAAAGTTAACAACGCGTCCTTGTGAATCGGTTAAGCGCCCATCATCAAGAACTTGTAATAACAAGTTAAACACTTCGTGATGGGCTTTTTCGATTTCATCAAAAAGAATAATCGAGTAAGGTGCGCGTCTGACGGCTTCGGTTAGTTGGCCACCTTCATCATAGCCAACATATCCTGGCGGAGCACCAATGAGCCGCGAAACACTGAATTTCTCCATATATTCACTCATGTCAATGCGGATAACATGGCGTTCATCATCGAATAAAGCTTCAGCGAGGGCCCGCGCGACTTCGGTTTTACCAACCCCGGTTGGCCCTAAGAAGAGGAAACTACCAAGCGGACGATTAGGATTATTTAAGCCCGCCCGTTGACGAATAATTGCATCACTCACGAGTCTTAACGCTTCATCTTGACCTAAAACACGCTTCTTTAAGGTGTCAAACAGTTGTAAAACTTTCTCTTTTTCACTTTCTAAAATTTTATTTAGTGGAATCCCGGTATTACGTGATATTACTTGCGCAATCTCTTCTTCTGTCACCGTTTCCTTTAAGAGACGATTATCCTTAGTTTGGTCTTGGATGCTGATCAACTTCTTTTCTAATTCGGGAATATCCTTATATTGTAAGGTACTAGCTTTTTGGAAGTCACCTTCATTAAAAGCAACTGAAAGATTGAATTTAGCACTATCTAGTTCTTTTTTAACGCGATTTATTTCACTAAGTTCATGCCGTTCTTCATCCCATTGCGAGGTTACACGTGCATCTTCTTTTTTAAGTTTATTAATTTCTGCACTAACTTTTTCTAGATTTGCAAAACTTAGTTCATCTTTTTCTTTACTAAGTGCCACTTTTTCAATTTCAAGTTGCCGTAGTTTCCGGCGAATTTCATCGAGTTCAACCGGCAGACTTTCGACTTCAATTCTAATCGCACTACAAGCCTCATCAATTAAGTCAAGCGCCTTATCTGGTAGAAAGCGATCTGTAATATAGCGATCACTTAAAATAACGGCATTAACTAAAGCCGCATCATTGATTTTGACGCCGTGATGCGTTTCATATCTTTCTTTCAAACCTCTTAAAATTGAGATTGTGTCTTCGACGGTTGGTTCTTGAACGATTAGTGGTTGAAACCTTCTTTCAAGGGCCCGGTCTTTTTCAATATAGTTACGGTATTCACCTAAAGTAGTCGCGCCGATTGTATCAATCTCCCCACGCGCTAATAACGGTTTAAGTAAATTGCCAGCGTCCATCGCGCCTTCAGTGCGCCCGGCCCCAACAATCATGTGAATCTCATCAATAAACAAGATAATTTTATGGTCACTCTCCTTGATTTTAGCCAAGACTGCCTTAAGTCTTTCTTCAAACTCTCCACGAAACTTTGAGCCGGCGACAAGCGCCCCCATATCAAGTTCGTAGACTTGTTTATCTTTAAGCGATTGCGGCACATCTCCAGCAACAATACGTTGGGCTAAACCTTCGATAATTGCTGTTTTACCCACACCTGGTTCACCAATTAAAATAACGTTATTCTTGGTTTTACGCGCTAAAATTTGAATAATACGTCTAATTTCCTCATCACGACCAATCACTGGATCGGATTTATTTTCTTTGGCGTCCTTGGTTAAAAAGCGCCCAAATTTATCTAAGATATTCTTATCATTTTTATAATCTGGAAAAATATTGTCCATCATAATTTCATCCTCCTCACGCATTAGAAAAACTATAATGCTATCTCTATTATATAACTACTTTGGCACTTGTCAACAATGAGTGCTAAAATTTATTTTATGATTGCGATGGCGCAATATATAACTGGGCCCACCCAAAATTATCCCAAAATACAACATAGAGATCATAAGTGCCAGCAACTTTAAATTCGAGACTCCCTAATTCCGTTGGTGAAATAAATTTAAACCAATTATTACTACCACCACCTTCATTAAAGCCGCTTGTTTTAATAAAATCGCCAGTAATATTGGTTTTTTCCGTATTTTCACTAAATGTATAACCGATTTCTCCTGCTTTGTTTGTTGATTGGTATGAAGGAAGCGTCGTCGCCCCACTTCCACTAAGATCGTTTGTGGTCGTAAAGTAAAATTTAAAGCCGACTTCGACTTCAAGCGACAAGAGCTTATACTCCGTTTCCGTTGAATTGGGAAACAGCCCGTTTTCTTCAAGTTTATGCTGGGCCAACGGTGTTGATGCTCCAACTTCCTTGATATATAAACCGGGTAACAACTCATCATCACTACTGCTAGGTTCTTCGCTTGTTAGAGGTTCTTCACTTATTCCTGGTTCACTAGTGCTTGAACCTATTCCCCCATCAAAGTGTGCTTGTAGAATTAGTCCGACCTTAGCAGGCATTGTTTCGATCTTTTGTAGACCTCCAGTTGGCGACTGGATCACCCAGGCAACAAAGCGAGCGCCGGTCGTAGTTGTGATTTCGTCTTTAGGCAGTGCTTCGCCAATCGGAAGTGTTAACTCACGGCCAAACTCTAGCTTAACCTCGGGAATTTTAATCCCCGGTTGTTCATTATATAAACCAATTTTCGTCATGTTTAAATAAATAGTATTAGCAGTACCATTAACCCCTAAAATGAGGGGTTTGATTTGTAGATAGGAAAATAAACTTGTTAGTAATAAGGCAACTAGAGCGATAAAGCGATATTTTTTCATAACGTTTGCTCCTTACACCAAGTAGACAACTGTGGCGTATTGGCCTAGGGTTGTGCTGCTATTGTTATTGTTTAAATTGAGGATAAGTTGACCTTGGACGCTATTTAAATTCACGGCTTGCCCATGATTAATCAGGACTCGCAATTTTTGACTACCTTTAACTAGCGTATAGGCAAATACATCGTCCCCTAAACTAGTTCCGTTATCAGGTTCATATGTTCCCGTGCCAAAGAAGCCTTTATATGTATTTTTAAAGGTCGTCAGGGCTTTAAAATAATTAATCATCGAGTTGTTGTCACTCTCTTGCGTTACGACACTCTTTAAGTAGTTTTCATTATAGGGATCATGGCTTATTTTGTAACCACTGAAGGAAAAATCAACAACGTTTTCTTGGTCCGCCACATTAGTTTCGACCCATTTCATTGGTTGCCGGTACCATCTATCAAGGTTCCAATCTTGACCGACAGCATCACTTGGAGCGTTAGCGCTACTATTAGCAATAACATTCCCACTCATCCCAAGCTCATCACCGTAATAAATAAAACTTAAGCCCGGTTGAAGCATTGTCGCCGCGGCAAAGGCTTTAACTTTGTTGAGTGCTGCAGTTGCATTTTGAAAAGTTATGGCGCGGTTGGTTTCTTCAACATTACTCCCCGCTCCTTCATAATTATTATTGACATGATTTAGCATTCTTTCGACGTCATGATTACTCGTAAAACTCGCCAGGATTGCCTTATCTTTACGGGCAGTATCAAAAAGCGAGATTTTATTTAAGACAACTTGATTGGCTTCGACGGCTGCGGAGTTTTCGTAACCATTATAATTGTTATTCACAAAGTGATAATAGGCCGGAAAATCAAGGAGCGAATCCATTCCGGCAAGATATGGAGCAATTCGTTGATCCCAACCATCAAAATTCTCCCCGACAATATAAGTATCCGGATAAATCTTTTTAAGTTTCGCGGAAAACTCTTGGAAGAAATTTAAGTTCTTCGTGAGGTTTGCCGAATATTCGCCGTCCTCGGTAATCGTATCACCAGACTTTTTAGTAACCTCATCCTCCATATAAACATGTTTTACGGCATCAATTCTAAAGCCATCAATCCCAAAGCCTGACCAATATTTAGCAACATCAAGCATCAAATCGCGGGTTGTTTGGTTATCATAATTTAACTCCGGCATGCTGCTCGCAAACTTAGCGTAATAGTAATAGTTTGTGTCGGCAAAGCGATACCACGGGGCATTTAAACCGTCTGGAGCATAACGCCAGTGATAAAGATCACGATATTTGATGGGATTCCCATAGATATCGATTCCTTGTTCAACTTGCGCACTCTTTAAAAACCAATAATTATTTTTACTCGTATGATTAACCACTAAATCCATAATGATACGGATACCTTTTTCGTGGGCCTTATAAACAAGTTCACGGTAATCTTCAAGCGTACCGAATCGGGCATCAATTTTATAATAATCAATGGTATCGTAACCATGATATGACTCACTATCTTGAATCGGTGTTAACCATAGCGCATTAACATTCAAATCTTCAAGATAATCGAGTTTGTTAATAATTCCCCGTAGGTCACCCATCCCGTCCCCATCACCATCGGCAAAGGTTGCAACTTGGATTTGATAACCAACAACAGCGTTTTCTTTAAAGTCGACACTAGTCGGCGCGGGGCTATATTTAGTGAGTTCACTGCTGTTAACGTTACTTGTCGAGGTTAATTGACCAGTATCACCTTCATAAGGATTGCTAACATTGTGGCCAAGGTATGTAGTCGTATAGAGTCCGCTTTTACCTTCACTGGCAAAAATGTGAATTGTCCCATCAAGACGTTTAAGGTCCATAACCGCATCGATATAAACGTTACCACCAGAGTCACTAACCCAGTGATTAGCCGTTTGCGCCATCGAAGTTTTTAAAACAATGAGGAAGCCTAATTTAGTAACCCCGTTTAACTTCGGATCACTTAGATCAACTTCAAAAATAGCGCCACTTTGATCAGTTTTAAAAGCATCAACTCTGAAACCTTGTAAATCTTGCGGGACTTTTTGCCAAACCCATAACGTCCAATCATCAAGTTCGCTCACGTCACTACGATAGTAATGTAGATAGAGATGATTGTCCTTACTCCATGGCGCAAAATTTATCGTTTCTTCATAGGCACTAGGACTTAACTCCTCACTCGGATTACTTGTTGAAGTACCCGCCGAATTACTTGCATTTTGACTACTTTCGCTTTGGGGATTACTGGTGGAAATAATTGAATTCTCACTATCGCTCGCCCGCGGTCCACAGCCTAAAAGGAGGCTGATTAATAAGCTAATCGTGATAAAGCCAAGTGATATGTGTTCTCTTCGCATAAAAACCCCCAATTATTTATGTTTCTGTATTAATGACATTTTTGATTAAAATAATCTGCCCAACAAAAATCGAATCGAAACGTTTCGTCGCTTTGACTAATAGATACAATTGATAATATGCTTGATAGCTTGTTTCGATCTCTTTGATTTTAAAAAGTGGAACTTTAATAAAGATTCCTAAGCGTTCGAATTCAAATTCGATCTGACTAGCAAAGTTTGCCAATTGTTCGCTTTCAAAAATCTCCTCGCCACCAATACGATTAACAATTGCTTTAATCGGTTTAAAGGCCCGTTTATAATACTTCGTTAGATAAACATTTAAGTTTGCATCTTCTTCAATGACCACGCGCGGGACACTAGCCCTTATTTGGGGAGGAAGTCCGTGTGCGAGTGTGTATAAAATTGTAAATAATACACCGTTAATCGGATGAAAACCCGGAATATCGGCGATAAATTTGAGTCCGTCCTCATATTTTTGGACCTTTAATAAGGTAAAGAGCAGCGTTTCAATCGTATCAATCACATAATTACCCGCCCGGAGTTCTTTAGGATTGATTTTGCTTATTTGTGAAGAGGGCGCAACGGTTGAGGCGTGATCATAAAGCTGTTTATCAAGGCGAACAAAATAACGTAAATCACCAAGATACTGATAATCGCGATATTGATACAATACTTTTCTGATTGCTTCATCGACTGCCGTCCAAATTTGCTTCTTGCTTAAAGCGCGTCCATTATTATTTAATCTTGATTCGAGTAACTTCGTCATCAACGCAAATAAAAGCGTATGTGAAATAAGCACACGCATGTTGGAGTGAGTAAAATGTGTAATTTTTTCAATTGTTTCAAGCACTTCTTTACGTTCGAGAATATAATGGCCCTCTTTGGTATAAGCATATAGAAAATACCCAATTAGGTGTAAAAAACCATCACTGGTGTTTGCCCAATCTCCTTGGGTCGGCAATAAAGTATTCGTTCGACTAAATTCGCCAAGGGCGAACAAGGTCGCATCGGTTAAAAGAAAGGCATTATTTTTATAGAAATATGTGAGATTATAAAGATTATTTTCAATAGTCTTTTGATCATCAAGTTTCAGCAAGAGATTAAGATATTCTTTAGGCTTCATTTCAGCGTGATAATCGATATGACGATTTAGTAGTTTGTGGTGCTCGCCATCTTTTGACGTAAGAAAAAGCCAACGCGAACTAAATAAAAAGGCCGCTGCTATTTCATAACTATAATCAAAATACAGTCTCTTACTCATAATATAATATTACCATACTAATAAATAGTTATTAATCAGAGACTTTTGAACTTTTAAGTAAATAAATATTCATTTTTAATTGGTGGGTATATAATCGTTGTTTTTATCGATAGTAAGTTCCTTGCAATCTAAAATTTGTGTTTATAAAGGAGAGGACTTAGTTTATTCGTCTCGCAAAGGAACAGACGACAAATAATCGCTTAAGAAAAGTCAAAAAAGGTTCATAAAAACTAAATTTAGGATTAGTAAGCGGATGAGAGAAACAATTCGTGATTAATTTCGCTAATTCTTATAATATCCTTTGACTTGTTTAGTGCTTTTTACTATTGTGGACTTGCTGATAAATTATATTCGAAAGCAAGGTGCTTGTATGAAAACCATTTCATCGCTCAAGCCAGGTCAAAAGGCTTGTATTACAATAATTACTGCCACAGATAGTCTCCGACAACGACTATTTGATTTAGGCTTAACTCCGGGAACTTTAGTGGAAATGGTTAAATTTGCCCCATTAGGCGATCCCTTAGAAATAAAATTACGTGGCTACCGTCTTACCCTCCGTAAAAGCGAGGCTAACTTTGCGATAATCGAGGAAGCAAACAATGATTAAAGTCGCCTTAGCGGGAAACCCTAACGCAGGAAAAACTACGCTTTTTAATACTCTAACTGGCTCTAGTGCCCGAGTCGGAAACTGGCCAGGGGTCACGATTGATAAAAGGACAGGAATTTATAAACGACTTAATGAGAAAATTGAGATTGTAGATTTACCAGGTTTATATTCCTTTAATCCTTATACAACTGAAGAAAAAATCGCCCGCGATTACATCCTTAATGGCGATGCCGATTTGATTATTAACATCGTTGATGCAACTAACCTTGAACGAAATCTATACCTAACTACGCAATTAATCGAAATGGATGTGCCTATTGTAATTGCCCTGAACTTTATTGATGTAATTGAGAAAGATAATATCTATATCGACATTACGAAATTAGCCAATACGCTTGGCGTTCCTGTCATCCCGATTAGTGCCAGTAAAAATAAATCGATTAAAGAATTGATGGCCAATGTTTTGGCAACGAGTCGCCGCACCCGCATGGGTAAAAGCGTCCTGGAAACGAGTGCGATCCAAGACGTTTTAGCGCCGTTAACCGCTTATCTGAAGATTGATGAAAATTTCAAACACGTCCATTATCATGCGATTAAACTCATCGAAAACGATAAATTTGAACTTGCCATGCATCCGGAAGTCGTTGACTTTGTTCAAACATTAAAGCGAGCACAACCAGATGATATTTTTCATGGTGATTTCGCAGGTAAAATTGCTGATGCACGCTATAAATTCATTGAAAAAATGTTGAAGAATATAATTGTATACCAACCTCGCAAACCTAAATTTAGTCGAACCGCTGATAAAATCATGACTCATAAACTCTGGGGAATTCCGATTTTTGCCTTCATTATGTTTCTTGTCTTCCATTTCACATTTAGCGAAGACCTCTTCTTCTTAAACGCCCTTGGTATCATCAAGAATAATAGTTTTTCGCTTACGATTATTGGCGATTCGGCGATAAACAGCCCTGGTGTCATGCTCTTTAATCTCATGGACCTATTTGTCCTTAAGATTGGTCAAGGAATTGCCGCATTAACCTCAACCTCACCGGTTTGGATTCAAAGTTTATTTCTAGATGGGATATGGGCAGGGGTCGGAGCGGTCTTATCCTTCCTCCCACAAATTGTCGTCTTATTTATCTTTATTAGTATCTTAGAAGATGCTGGTTATATGTCGCGTGTGGCCTTTATGCTTGATCGGCTCACACGTAAATTTGGGCTGTCTGGCCGCGCATTCCTTCCACTGCTAATGTGCTTTGGTTGTGCCGTGCCGGGCATCATGGCGACAAGAACACTAAAAAGCGAAAAAGAACGGCGCTTAACCATCTTGCTCTCCCCGTTTTTTAGTTGCGGTGCGAAACTGCCAATCTGGTTGGTGTTCGGCGCGATCTTATTTAATGGTCAATATACGGACCTCATTGTCACCTCAATTTACTTATTAGGGATTGTCGTGGCGATTATCACTGGCTATATTGCCAATCGTTTCTTTATTAAATCAGATGCCTCACCATTTATAATGGAAATGCCTGATTATCGGTTACCAAAATGGCTTAATGTCAGTGCCCGTAGTTGGGAAAAAATCAAAGATTACGTGATTAGAGCCGCGACGATTATTGCAGCTTCAACGATCATTATATGGTTCTTAAGCTCGTTCTCCTTGAGCTTGCAAATGACGGATGATTCCCGTCAATCAATCCTTGGTGTAATCTCGTCTTTGATCGCCCCAATCTTTGCCCCACTTGGCTTTGGTCGTGGTGAATTTGGCTGGGTCTTCGTCGTTGCTAGCTTTACCGGGCTCATCGCCAAAGAAATGGTCCCTTCCACCTTAGGCACGATCGCCATGGTTTCTGGGGATGTACTCGAGATGGGTGGGGCTCAACTATTATCTTCACCGTTAGCGACAATTATTAATACATTGACCCCTGGGGCAGCCTTTGGGTTTATGGCCTTTAACTTACTGACAATTCCGTGTATGGCCGCTGTCAGTGCCGCCCGCGCGGAGATTAAGTCTAACAAGCACTTCATCATGACTTTATTGCTCTGGATGGCAATCTCCTACGTTAGTGCCGCCATTGTCTTTGTCACGATTGACTATCTGATTGCGACAATTATCTTTGGTGTCTCAACGCTTCTAATTCTGAGCTTCTTGATCATCGAAGCAACATTAAGAAAGAAACGAGGAAAGATCAATGCCTAATATGCTCATAAGTTTGCAAGAAATCGCGGTCATCGTTGGCCTCGTGCTTTTCTTCGCTTTAGTGGTTTTTCTCGAGATTCGCCGTAAAAAAGCGGGCAAGTCGCATTGTGCCTCAAGTTCAACGTGCAGTGTTAAAGGGCAGGGCTGCGACGGTTGCAATATCAAGCAAATGATTAAAGACAGTAAAAAAGATGGTCAATGACCATCTTTTCTTGTTAAATTTTAATTTAGGGCTTCAATTGATTTTTTGATAATGCTATTTATTTTATTGTCACGCGGACGAATTCTTTGATAGCCAGCTGCATAAGTAAGCACACGTGCATACTCGCGTTTAGTATAACAAACAACAATATAATCTCTTAACGTATCAAAGACCAACTCATTAGGTTGGGGCCGATAATTTCTTGAGATAAATAGGTTAGCGATATCAGTGCGGCTTAGATTATAAGGTGTTTCCGCCTTAAGTGCGGTTAAGACTCCATTGATCTCTTCGTTTAAGCCAGCAAAAGGTTTATCGTCATACTTCAGTGATTGGAAATAGAAAGCATAACTTTCTTCAAATTTTCCATCTAAATATAGGGCATAAGCCATAAATTGTAAGGCGAGGGCAATAAAATGTGGGTAATAAGAAATCGTCAGCATCCATTGGCCTAGTCGAAACAAATCTTCACTTTGCCGCCCTTGTTTAAATAGTAATAAGAGTTGAAAGAGGGCGATTGATGAAACCGGATTCCAGACATGAGCTTTGGAAAACATTGTATACGCGTTAACATTATCGCCATATTCACGGATCAAGAGTCCATATTGTAAATAAATCAGTGAATAAGGATACTCACTCGTGCGATATTTAATCCGACCACCGGTGATTTTATCAAACAGTTGTTTTTGGAAGTCATCTTCAAAGCTATAAACTTGTTCGTCTTCACCCTTTTCGCTTTTTTCTTTATCGTTAGTAAATTTGACCAGAAAATTCATTAACGCTAAACGTTTAACAAGCGTGACTTCTTTAAAGACGGTAATGTTTAAAAAAGCCGGTGTATATATTTCTTCGTACTTAACGAATTCATCCGTTAAATCTTCAAGTTCATTCGGCAAATAAGCAAGACCAAGGCGCATTAACTCTTCCATCAATTCTTGCTCACCATCACTTGCGGCCTTTAAAAGATGTTGAAAAATTAAAAGACGGTCATTCTTGCGATTGCCGGTTAATAGTTGTTTAAGTTCAATAATTTGTTTCGCTTTATCCATGATTGTTATTTTAACATATTTATAAAAAAACTAAAGTTAAACGCTACGATAACCGCAGGACGTGTCCTGATTTATATTTAGCAATTTTAACTGGCAGGATTTTTATTTTTGGATCATTTAGGACTTTTTCAATTTGTAATTTATCATCGGCGCTTTTGCTCATTAAAATTAATGTGCCCGCAAAGCCACCGCCATTAACACGAACGCCAAATGGCGTATGTTTATAAAGTTTGTCATAAACTCTAATCAGACTTTTATCCTTGTCCCCAACATAAGTTAAGTTTTGCAGATCATTACGACTGGAGACGCCAGATTCACGCGCAGTCATAATTAAGTCATCAAGCTTATCCTTGTTAAGATCTTCCCAGGCACGGTCGACACGTTTAGTTTCACTAAAGATGTGGTCGGCCCGTTTAAGCGCCCGTTCACTTAATTTGCCTTTAAGCGCTTTTCTTTGGGCGATAAATTCTTCTTCAGCAACTTCGAGCAAAACGCTCTTACCAAATTCGCGACTCACAAGCGCTAAGTCACTGGTGATTTCGGCGTAATGCGCGGTAAGTTTAGCATGTGATTTGCCGGTATTAATCACGAAGAAATGGAGTTTATCACTAATGTGTGTCAAGTTAGCTTGGACCGGGCTCGCTTTATTAAAATCGGAGAGAACGACGCCCCCATAACTAATCGTCATTTGGTCGAGGAGACCACATGGTTTATTAAAATAGACTTGTTCAGCAAATTGTGAAGCTTTCGCAATATCTAAATCACTAATTTGATTATCGTTATAATAATAATTCAAAATTTTAGCGATTAAGACTTCGAAGGCCGCACTACTAGAAAGGCCCATGCCGCGTAAGATTGTCGAGACTGAGAAACAATTAAAACCGCCAATCTTAAATCCATGCTCCTTAAAATAAGCACAAACGCCTCTAATAAGGGCAATCGAGGTTGAATATTCTTTTTCATTAATTTTCAGGTCATTAAGGTCGATATCAATTGCAATGGGATAGCCCTTATTGAATGAAACGATTCTAAAATCTTGATTACGACTAACTGCCGCATAAATATAGCGATCAATTGTCATTGATAGTGTTTTACCGTGTTGGTGATCGGTATGGTTTCCGACTATTTCAACACGGCCTGGTGAAATAAACAAATCACTCGCCTTTTGATTAAAACTATCTTCAAACCCATTACTGACTTGTAAAAATTTCAAATTTTCAATACTCATGTTTAAAACTTAATGCTTTTGAGAAACTCGTAGAAAGCATCTTGCCCCTCATCGTTATCTTTAAAGACTGAAGTATTGAGTAACACATCACGGCAGACCCCGCTTACGTAGTTACGGACTTCTTTGTCATATTGAATGCGTTTTTCGCTCTTTAAATCACTTAAATCTTCAATAAGCTGACTGTGAATGACTAAATCTGGATGTTCCTCAAGCAGTACATCAACACTAGCCCCGGTTTCTAAGGCTTTTTCAATTAAGCCTAATTGACGTTTGAGCCGGGCTGGGAGAATGAAGATGCCCATTTGTTCAATCAGACCAATCCCCTCTTTTTTAATGTTGTGATATTGCGGGTGGGCATGGAAAATCCCATCAGGATAATTTTCATCAGTGCGATTGTTGCGCAGAATCAAATAAAAATAATAGATACCTTTGACCTTACGCACAATCGGGGTCACGGTATTATGACGTTCATCATCAGTATGCGCAATGATATTTAATTTTTCATTATTATAATCAAACCATTTTTCGGTGATTTTACTCGCATATTCTAAAACTAATTTCTTATTGAGACTCTTAATGAGGATTACACTCGTAAACCAATCGGCAATTCCGATTTCAACGCGTTTATCATAACGAGCCTTAAGGTGTTTACGCACACCTGTTTCAAACATTGGCATCACAGGGGCGCCACCTTGGAAGTGTTCATGCGAAAGGATTGAACCACCAACAATAGGCAGATCACTATTACTACCAATAAAGAAATGTGGGAATTGGTCGCTAAAGGTTAAAAGATTATTAAAAGTCCGAGGACTGATTTTCATTGGTAAATGTTCATCGAAGACGACAATACAGTGACGATCATAATACATATACGGTGAATATTGAATAAACCAGTTTTCACTATCTAATTTTAAAGGAATAACCCGTAAGTTTTGACGGGGCGGAATTTTAAAGTTACCACCAAACCCAACGTTTTCTTTACAAATTGGGCAGCTTGGATATTCATCTTCTTGTAAGCCAGGGTTTTTAAGTGATTCGGCAATTTGGCGATTGTCTTTTTCTGGTTTGGCTAAATTTATTGTAATTTCTAAGCGCTTATCATCAAAAGTCGATTCCCATTTGATGTTTTGATCGATTTTACTCTTTTGAATATAGTTACTGGCAACTCCAAGATCATATAGATAATCAGTCGCGGCCTTTTTATTCTTTTTGTAAATAACTTTAAATTTATCCGTGACAATTTTTGGCGAGGACGTCAGTAAGCCCATCACATCGGTTAAAAGACCTTCAATCCGCCATTCTTCAATTAAATCACGTTTCATGATTTCAACTTTCATCTCTTGGAGAAGTTCATCAGGTGTTTTCATCGCTCTAATTTCAGAAATATTAATAATTCCTTTATAGGGACGATCAATTTTTAATTTGTATAAGATTAAATTACGCGTGTAAAGGACATCTTGTTCATCAAGAGAAAGATGCATTTGCGCGTAATGAATCAACTTTTCAACTAAGATACTTAACATATAACTACCTCTTTTCGTGCGTTATGATAATAACATAAATTTAGTTTTCCGTGTAGATGCTATAGATAATACTGCCAAAATCACCAAGGACTCTTGTTTGTTCGTTGACGCCCGTTCCACTCCATTGTGGATATAAGCGCAACGCTCCCGCTTTTAAAAGCGAGCCATCAACAAGATAGTCTTCCTTAACTTCAACGTCAATCAATTGTTCGGCACTCTTGCTCTTAGCTAAGCGATTGACAATTAAGCCATCCGCTTTAATAAATGTTGGTAAAACCATCTTTAAGAGCCCGCCAAATTTATGGAGATTGCTGACTTGGTTAAACCCGCACACATGGTAAGTTTGATGCTCATTTACATCTAGGCGTGGAAGCGATTCGCTAATCGGCATCGTCGTAGCAATCCCATTGACTAGACTAACAACTGCCCGTTCCTTGCCACGACTAACGACCGCGAAGCCATAACGTTCAAATGAAGTTTCATTTGGCAGTTCATAGTAAGTTCCATTAACGACAATATCACGGTGTTCTTTATAATACTCGATTTGTGCTTTTACTTGCTTTTCTTCAAGGGGCTCAAGCGTTGTAATATCTAGTTCATAACCAAAGCCACCACTAAATAAGCTGACATTAAAGCGTGTATTAAGGGCAATCTCTCTTAGTGTTTGGTGATTAGGCACATCGCTTACGTGCGCACTAATGACACTGAGGGGATAAACAAGTGCGAGGTTTTTCAAGATTCGCACCCGTTCATACGCATCACTACAATCACTCGCCCATATTTGATCAAAATAAGATAAAACTCCGAGATCAAAACGATTGCCGCCACTTGCGCAACCTTCCCATAAAATATGGGGGAAACGTTCGGTCAGGGTCTTTAAAATTTTATATAAACCCTTGGTATAATCATAAAAAAACGTTGAGTGCTTTCCACTCTTACTATAAAAATCACTAATATTACGGTTATAATCCCATTTTACGTATTCGATGTTCGCACTTGATAAAACAGCCGTGACATTGTCAATAATATGGTTTTGGACCTCGACAAGACTTAAGTCAAAACAATATTGATGGCGGCCTTTACTCGCTTTAAAGTTCGGAACATTTACAATCCAATCAGGATGATCAAGGTATACTTTGCTCGTTTCCGAAACCATTTCTGGTTCAAACCAAAGCCCAAACTTCAGCCCTTGTTTATTAGCCTTTTTAGCTAAACCATCAAGTCCATGTGGAAGTTTCTTTTTGTTTACTTCATAGTTACCTAGTCCTGTATAGTCATTATCACGTTCAATAAACCAGCCATCATCAAGCACTAACATTTCAATTCCTAAATCTTTAGCGCTTTTCATTAACTTCAATAGTTTTGCCTCATCAAAATTGAAATAAGTCGCTTCCCAATTGTTTAGTAAAATTGGCCGTGTTTGCCGTGAAAAAGCCTGACGCACAACGTGATCATTAACAAAGCGATGATAGTTCGCTGACAACCCGTTTTGACCCTTGTTGGAGTACGTAAGCGCCGCCCACGGGGCATAGAAATCACCATTTCCTAGATCATAGGCAAATGTTTCATCATTAAGTCCCGCTTGGACTCTGACCCGATTATTACTGGCCAGGTTAACACTAAGTTCAAACGGGCCACTATACATAAGATTGACCCCATAATATTCGCCATAGTCAAGGCTGGCTTCTGGAGTTTTTAAAATTAGAAATGGGTTATGACGGTTGCTACTAGGACCGGCAATTGTTGATAGTTTGAAAGTTCCTGGCGTTAATTTATGGGCCGTTAAATGCGCCTCATTAGCCCAAGTGCCATATAGCCCTAAAGCCTCAAAGTTTTTGTTATATAAATCAAGGTTAAGACTCATAATCCGGTTTAAGTATGGATGTTTACGTTTTTGTTTATGAACAATCACACTGCGAGCGATGACGTTGCTATCTTTAAAGACTAAATAACGTAGCGTGACCAAAAGGGCACTATACTCATCGCGTAAATCAATTTCAAAGCATTCATTCGCTCCATGTGGGGCGGGTAAATCTTCCTTAGAAAAATCAAAATCAACTTTATGTCGGAACTCGACCACTTTAAAGTCACTGACAAAGCCAAGGTCACTCTCGACAATTAAGCTTGCCGGGCGGTAATCACCCTTTCCATAGGTTGAAAGTTCAAGATTGACATGATCAAGCGAATATGTCGGGTCGATACCCTCATCATAAATAGTTGTTGTCCCTAATGTGTTCTTTTGCTTATATTCAAGCGGAAACATGTCATCACTGACTTTAATTTTGCTACCATAGTAAAGATTTTCTAAATGTGAAAAATGGTTGACGCGCAAGACGTAACTTGTGTCCCGTGTTTCTAGATGAATGATTGTTGGTTCCATAAATTCTCGCTCTTATTTATTTTATCATATCTAGAGGTATTTTTCGCCTTCTCGTTGTGTAAATCCCTTATAATCACAAGCTAGCGAATGATGAATGTTAAGGAAAGTTATCGGTTTCAGCAGTTTATGTAAATAAATCGTTGATAAAACATAAAAAATTCTGCTATTTTCTCACGTTACACTACGAATATATATGTTAAAATTATTATATGGAACAACATCTCAATTTTAATTGGCAATTCATCAAGGGCTTTTCCTCAACTTATATTAAGGAAATTCCTCTGAGCGCAAGTAAGATTAATATCCCCCATAATATGGTCTCATTTCCTTTTAATAGCTTTAGTGATATTCATGGCCAAATTGTCGGGACCTATTTCAAACTTTTTAAGATTGAAAATTATGATGCAGAAAAATCATATATCCTTTATTTTGATGGGGTGATGGTCAGTGCGGATGTTTATGTTAACGGTAAAGATTTAGGGACTTTTACTCATGGCTATCTTCCCTTTGAAATTGATATTAGTGATCATGTTCATCGTGGCGACAACTTACTCGTCGTCAAAGTCGATGGTCGAGAAAAAGACACTATCCCGCCTTGGGGTAATGTTGTTGATTATCTCTCCTTCAGCGGAATCTATCGCGGCGTTAAACTAATTGAGCGTCAAGCCTTAGATATTCTTGATGCTCGTGTTGATGGTAAACTCGACGGAACCGTCGTTGTCCGTCCTACTTTTTGCAATGAAAATAGTGTTGTATACTCGGCTTTATATCAAGTTTTTGATCAAAATGATCAATTAGTCCATGAAGCCAAGTTCCCCCGTTTTAAAATTGATAATGTTAAAGCTTGGGATTTAAAAAACTCTTATTTATATAGGCTCGTAATTACGCTGATGAGTGTCGATAATCGCTACCGTGCCAGTCGTAGTTTTACGCTTGCCTTCCGCTCGATTGAAGTAAGGAATACTGGACTATATTTAAATAACAAACATACTAAACTTGTCGGATTAAACCGCCATGAAACATACCCCTTTATTGGTGGGGCAGCATCTAAGTCTTTACAAGAAGATGATGTGTTAATCCTTAAAGGTTTAGGCCTCAATTATGTCCGTTGTTCCCATTATCCACCCAGTCCTGATTTTCTTGATGCCTGTGATAAATACGGTTTACTTGTTGTTGACGAAGTGCCGGGCTGGCAATTTATTGGGGATGAGGCGTGGCAAGAAGCGCATATTGATAATATCAAACGGATGATTATGCGTGATTATAACCATCCCAGCATTTTTGCCTGGTCAATCAGAATCAATGAGTCTAGTGATCATCATGACTTATATCAAAGATCACATGCCAAAGCCAAGTCGCTTGATCCATATCGGCCAACAACCGGAACGAGAAACTTTGAACATAGTGAATTACTCGAAGATATTTACTCATATAATGACTTCACCCATTACGGACCTAATAAGGGTTTACTCCCTAAACGTAAAGTCACCAAAGATAACAAACCTTATATCGTCAGTGAATGTAACGGCCACATGTTCCCGACCAAGGTTTACGATAGTCCCGAAATCCAAAAGGAATTTATCCATCGCCACCTTAGCGTTCTCAACAGTGCCTTTAAAGACCTAGACATTATTGGCATCTCCCCTTGGTGTATGCATGATTACTATACGCATCAACAATTTGGCAGTGGTGATCATATTTGCTACCACGGGATTCTCGATATATACCGTAATCCCAAACTTGTCAGTTATGCTTATCAAGCGCTCCTGAGTAAAAAACCCGTTTTAATGTCATCTTTTAGCGTCAATAACGGAGATATTCCTGAAGCTAAGCTGATGCCCTTCTTTGTCTTGTCTAATGCCAGTGTCGTCAAACTTTATCGCGGCGACGATTTAATCAAAGCGTTTAAACCTCGTTTCGACTTATATCCAAGTTTAAGACATCCACCCTTTGTGATTGATTACTTTATCCGTGATAATTTCATGGCTAAATACGGAAAGTTCTCGCCAAGGACAAGTAAACGGCTCGGCCATATTTTAAACTATGCGGCCTTGCACGGACTGACGAAAATGAAATTGAATCATAAACTTTCACTCGGCCTGATTATGCTAAGATATCACCTTACCTATCAGGATCTCGTGCCGATTTGGGGCGAGAACGTCACCAGCTGGGGAGTCGATAATGGTGTTTTCACTTTAAAGGCGTATAATGAGGAAGGGCAATTAGTTGAAAGTCAACAAATTGGCCCTAGTCTCCACTACACTTATGAGATTAAGCTTAGTAAAACTAGCTTAGTTAATGAAGCAACCTACGACACATTAAAAATTGTGATTACCGCGCTTGATAGTAATAAGATGCGTAATCCATATGACTTTAATGTTGTCAGTATTGCGACTACGGGACCGCTTGAATTATTAGGTCCCGCCCACCAAGCAATGCACGGTGGCGCCTTAAGCGTCTACATTGCCTCAACGCAAGGTAGTGGGCCGGCTCAAGTTAATCTCACGATTAACAACCAAATACACACATTCGACATTAAGGTCGAATAGAAAGGAGCATGATGGCAGAAAAAAATCTCGCACTTTTAATTGATGCTGAAAATATTTCTCCTGATTATATGTCGATTATTCGCGATGAAGCTAATAAATATGGCAACTTATCTTATAAGCGTATTTATGGCGACTGGTCGAGTCCAAATCTCGTCAAATGGCGGAAGATTTGTAACGAATATAATCTTGATCCAATACAACAGTTCAATTATGTCTCAAACAAAAGCACCAGCGATTTTACCCTCGTAATTGATGCAATGGACATCCTCTACCGCGGTAGCGTCCAAGGATTTGTGATTGTAAGTAGTGATAGTGATTTCACTAAACTCGTCAGTCGTTTACGTGAAAATAGTATGTTCGTAATGGGCATGGGCGAAAGCAAAACTCCACTCTCACTGGTCAACTCCGTTGATCTATTTACTTACTTAGACAAAATCAAAAAAATTCGTGACACGAGTGATGCAAAACGTAAAGTTAAAGCCCCTAATGGAAAAGACGATAGCGCAGGCATAATCCCGCTTGAAGACCTCATTGAAGTCTTAAGTAATATTATTTCCGAAAACGCTGATGAACTAGGTTGGGCTTATTGGAGCAATACCAATAATACGCTCGTTAGAAAATACCCAGGCTTTGATCCTCGTAACTACGGTTTTAAAGGCAAAGCACTCCAGTTCTTCTTAGCTAATGGCTTTGAAAAACGTAATGAAGGCTTAGATGTCTTTATTCGCGTCGCCGCTGATGAAACAAAAAAAGCCTAATACAATTGTATTAAGCTTATAAAACTAATGTTTTAATAGGAATAGAAATGTTCCTATTTTTTTATGCTATCTCGCGTAGCTCCGCGAGTGTATGCGTGCCGACGTCGCCTTTATCAATGTCTTCACACATTCTTGCATAAGCTTTTTCACTGATAAAGAATTTCTTTTTAATTAACATGTAGGAAATAATAAAGAGGATGACCGGGATAATCGTCATCCCAATCAAGAGTGAAGTCAAAACAAGCGGACGATTAGTCGCTTCATTAATAATAATGTTGGCTTGCGTAATGACGTCTGTTGAAGTCAGAATTCCATTTATCTTTAACTCTAGGCTAATTTCAAGTTGGCTGATTCCTTCGGTGAGGGCGTAAACGCCACCAACGGTCAGAATCAAATAGACAATTAGCGTTTGTAAACTGCTACTCATCTTCGCGGCAAATGGTCGGGCGGCAAAGATCACGCTCTCTTTGCGTTCGCCAGTCGTCCATTGATTGTATTCAATCGTGTTCGTCGCCATCACCAACAAGACCATATAGAATAAGCCTTGAGCCGCAAAGACAAAGATGCCAATCGCTGATAAGACCCAAATATTTAAGATTGGGATAATTCCATAGGCGTTAAGCATTCCATATGTGAAAATCATCAGATAACCAATTACCATTACGATAAAGGAAAAATCAATAATTTGTTTGCGTGAAAAACGTTTGGCAATTAGCGAATATAGCGCTTGCGGGACGATTGTTCCTAAGGCATAAGCGACGGTGAAGAAAAACATATTGGCACCACCGAGCTCATAACCGTAAGCAAAAATAAAGTAGTTAAGCCCAAAGGCATTTAGGAGCGCACTACCAAGATAATAAAAGGTAATTACAAACATAATCACCCATAACTGTTTGTTTTTATATATTGTCGTAAACATTGATTTTAAACTTGTTTTTTCTTCGTTTATATCAAGACGTTCCTTTTCCTTACAAGTAAAGACGAGGAGTAATTGTGACAAGAGGAAGAAAAGCGCAATGATAATACTCGCGTAGAAAAACACTTGCGAAGCATTACCTGGATAGAGGATTGGTAAGATTCCCCCGACCGCGAAAGCACCAATACTCGCGGCAAGGGCCACGAATGTTGTCAATTGATTACGGGTTTTTTCATCCTTACTAAGCGAGGGGAGCATCGACCAATAGGCAATATCATTCATCGTAAAAGTCATTTCCCATAAAATATAGAAAACACCAAACAAGGCCACAAAGGCCCAACCACTGGGTCGAACGGTAAACATCAAAGCGAGCATTATCGAGTTAGATATCGCCCCAATTAAAATCCAGGGTTTATATTTACCCATTTTAAAGCGCGCGTTTTCAATAATCGAACCCATCATTGGATCATTGACCCCATCCCAAATGCGCGTGAAAATCATAATGATGGTAATGACCAGCATCTTCGCTTGATAGCCTCCTTCTTTGCCGAGGGTGAACTGCACATAAATCATTAAAAATAATGACACTAATGTATAAGCAGCATCACGAGCAATTCCAGAGAAGGGATAAACATACTTAGTTAACTTCGGGACTTGGTCGCCACTGAAAGTCTTGTTGTTCATATGATTAGTTGTGTAAAAAGAAACTTTTTACCCTTTCGATGTAATTAATACCTCTTCATTTTATCAAATTATTGCCGAGTTAAAAATAAATTGTCGCATAATTTGGTCTTACTTCATAAGTATGAGTCTATCCTTGTTGAATAATCGCCATAATTTTGGCTAAAATTGCTCGAAATCGGGGTAATAAAATGATAATTTAGCTTAACTACGATATAATATTAGTTATGGAAAAGAGTTTAAGAATCACCCTGCTGCTGAAAATGATTATCGGTTTCACCGCCGCCTATTTAATCGGCACCCTCTTTAATGTTAATTATAGTTATACCGCTGGCGTCATTACCGTCCTTTCTTTAGCCTTAACCAAAGAAGCGGTCTTAAAGCAAGCACTGGCGCGTTTCACCGCCTCACTGATTGGCATTGGTCTTGGCGTTTTATTCTTCTTTCTCCTAGGTTATGAAATTTACGTCCTTATTATTGTTGTGATTTTATTAACAACGATTTTATACGCTCTCAAACTAGAAATTGGCATTGTTCTCGCGCTTGTGTTAATTTCCCAAGAATATCTCGGTGGGGCCCCGAGTTACGCACTTAATGCCCTCTTTGTTTTAATCATCGGCGTCGGTGTTGCGATTATCCTCAACTTCTATACGCCCAGTGATAAAAAGGTCGTCGATACCAACCAAAATAAAATTGATCAGCAAATTAGTGATGTTTTTCACTCGCTTGCTAAAAATGAAGGGGTTGATTTCAGCCCGCTTAAAAGCGCGATCAATCAGGCCAAGAAGGAACTAATTCTTGCTAAAGAAAACCGCAGTTTTAAAGATGTCGAGAAACGTATCTCTTATCTGGGGATGCGTGAGAGTCAAACACTGGTTCTTGAACGCGTCAATCATATCTTAATCGCCCTGGGTGAGAGTGTTTATAAGACAAAAGTCCTCAACTACCTCTTTAGTTTCGTTGGTCATATCGGCAAAGTCGATAATGCCACACGGCTATTAAATGATTTACTCTTACTTCATCAAGAATATGATACTTTAGCACTGCCGAAAACTAGACTCGAGTTTGAACAACGCGCGGAGTTATATCATGTACTGAGTGAGCTCCAATCCTTCCTCGAGGCCAAAATTGACTATCATCATAAATACGATTTAACCTAAAGAAAAGAGCAACCGCGTGGTTGCTCCTTTTGTTGCTCGCCATTTTTAATCTTTATTATAAGCTTTAACAACTTGTTCGACGACATAGCTTGGGACTTCTTGATAACTGTCAAACTTACGGTTAAAGAAGCCGCTGCCTTGCGTCATGACTCGAAGTTTAATCGCGTAATCAATGATTTCACTTTCAGGGACAAGCGCGGTAATTTCTTGAATGCCATAACCTTTTTCATCGATACTAAGAATACGGGCTCTTCGTTGGTTGAGGTCTTTCATGATACTACCAGTATAATCATTGGCGATTTGCACGCCAATATGCATAATTGGTTCTAATAAGGTTGGTTTACACTTCATATAAGCTTCTTTAAATGCGAGAATCCCCGCCATCTTGAAAGCTTGTTCGTTACTGTCAACCGAGTGATACTTGCCATCAATCAACGTACCTTTAACACCAATAACGGGATAACCGGCTAAGAGGCCTTTTTGCGTTACTTCGTTAAAGCCTTTTTCAACGGCAGGATAGTAGTTACGCGGAACCGCGCCACCAAAGACTTCTTCAGTGAAGACATTATCTTCGGTCCCACTAGGACTAAAGCGCATGACGACGACGCCATAGAAGCCACTGCCACCGGACTGTTTAACATAGCGACCTTCGGCTTCGGCAGTTTGTTTAATCGTTTCACGGTAGTTAATTTTTGGTGCAAAGGTATCAACCTCGACGCCGTATCCATTTTTAACGCGTTCCAACACATAGTTTAGATGCGAGTCACTAAGACCACCAATTAGTAGTTCCTTAGTTTCAGCATTACGTTTCATTTCAAAACATGGATCTTCGACCGCGTATCGGGCGAGTGCTTGCCCAAGTTTTTCTTCATCTTTACTAGCTTTCGCCACTAACGCGCGGTAATAAACAATTGTGGGATATTTAGGCGGGTTAAATTTAAAAGCATTGTTCTTGGTTGTAAGCGTAAAACCCGTACTAATATTTTCTAACTTTGTCAGGGCAACGATATCACCCGCAATTGCCTTATCGACCGGCGTCAGTGTCGCTCCAAACATTGTCGAAATTTGGTTGACTCTAAAACTATCATTGTTGTTAAGGCAGAAAACTTCATCGCCAATTTTTAAAACGCCGGAGTTTATTTTGACTAAGTTAGTCACACCTTTATATTGATCGAAGGTTGTTTTAAATACATAGGCACTAAATGGTTGATCAACTCTAGTTAGCACTTCAACAATTTTGCCACTAGCGTCTTTAGCTTCATATGGTCTAAGTTCGGTTGGATTAGGGAGATATTCAATCATCATCTTTAATAAAGTATCAATCCCGATATCTTTTTTGGCACTGCCAACAAGAACTGGGGCAATCTCGCCACTAATGACGGCGTGATGTAAGCCTTTGCTAATTTCTTTGTGCGATAAAGTTTCGCCTGCAAAGAATTTATCAAGTAAGGCATCATCTGTTAAGGCAACTTGCTCAGCAAGTGAGTTATGTAATTCTAAGACAATTGGTTTCTTATCATCGTAAATCTTATCATCAACACAAGTTGTGCCATTATATTTACGGGCTTTAAGTTCGACCACGTCAATATAGCCATCAAACGCTTCTTCACGGCCAATTGGATAGACAAAGGAAACAGCTTTTTTACCTAAGACACGAGTAATATCTTCGAGTAAGGCTTCAAAATCGATTTTTTCTTTATCCATTTTATTAATAAAGATAAAAGTTGGGACCCCGTGTTTTTTTAACATATTAAAATGTTTAATTGTTCCGACTTCAATCTTCTTCGTCGCATCGATTACTAAGACCGCCGCTTTAACTACATCAAGCACACCCATAATGTCATGAACAAAGTCATCATTACCGGGGGCATCTAAAAAGTTAAGGTGATAGTCTTCATAATCAACACTAATAACCGAAAGGCTACAAGAACTTAAACGGTTCTTTTCTTCCACGGAAGTATCACTAATCGTATTCTTACGATCAATCTCGCCTTTAGTTTTCCCGGTCACAAGTGCGGCAAGCGATTCCACAAGCGTCGTCTTACCACTTCCTTGGTGACCTAAAAATACAATATTTCTGATTTTATCTGTCGTGTATTCCATATTCACTCCTAATCCTTAAGGGCCTCAACGGCCATCGCAAAGATCATCTCTTGGTCGCAGTTTGTCGTATCAAGGACAACGCGGGGAATAACTTCATCTTCATCTCTTAATTGATTAACGTAAAGGCTGAATTCGTCAAGATTCTTTAATGGGTGCGTTAAATGGACAGGATGACGGTTTTGATACATTTCGCGATATAAAAAACGCTCGTATAACACATCAATATCACCTGTTAAATAAATTAAGGTAACTTTATGATTTGCAAACGAGCATTCTCTTTGAATCTTTTCGAGGTCATCTTGATGGAAGTTGGCCTCAAGGATTACACTGCCTTTGATTTTAGCAAAGCGTGAGGCGATGTGGACAAGAATGTCCATGGCCCCGCGCGAAACCCTCTTGTTTTTGTCGATTCCCTCAAACTCAATCTCTTCGCCAAGGATTTCTTTAAACCTTGATTTTTGGAAGTAGGGAATTTCAAAGTGCCGCGAAAGTCTTTTCGCGAGCGCTGATTTCCCGGCGGCTAGATCTCCGGATATGATAATAATTTTAGACATAAAAATCTCCCTTTCTATTATTTGGTTATGTCGTCTTTGTACTTTTATTGTAGCACATTAAAGTAAGTAATAAAGGGGCAAGCGACAAAATCAGTAAAAGAAAACCCTTACTAATAATGTAAGGGTTTACATGCGTTAACTTGACTATCTTTTTTGAATTCGGCCCTTGTTAGCCCCGCGTGAATTGTGAACTAAATAAGTTCCACCGTTGTTAGCAACGAGGCCTTCAACGTATTCAATCGCTTCTTTTTGGGTGTCACATAGTTTAATCACCCGTTTGCCACCAGCAAAGATAATTGTCCATTTATTGTCTTCATCACGTTTATTTAGGTGATAAACACGTTTGCCTTCACTTGATGGACCGGTTTTGGCAGGTTCACTTTTAGCTTCGGCTTCAACTTTTGGCTCAACCTTTTTCGCTGGTTGTGCTTTTTCTTTTTTAACAACCGGCTTTGCAACAGGCTTATCTTCGACCTTCTTAGTCACGACAGGGAGAACTGGTTTCGCCCTTTCAACCTTGTCCGGTTTAGGAGTTGTCCGTTTCTTTTGGAAGTTATATAAAGGTTTAGCTTCATTATCTTGTTTAGCAACAACCTTTTGTTGAACAACACGTTTGACAACAACTTCTTTCTTTGGTTCGGCTTTAGCAACAGCTTCTGGTTCAGGTTTGGCCGCTTCTACGACTACGACAGGTTGTTCTTTGACCAACTCAGTTTTAACATCTTCTTTAGCAACTTCTCTTTGTGGTTGGTAATTAGGGGTTTCTAATTTAACTTCAACAACAACACGTTGGGGTTCATTATTTTTTTCTTGAACTTTAGTTTCAACTGTAACTTCATCTTTAGCTTTGGTGTCTTTAAGTTTGACATGCGCATATTTTGGCTTGTAATCACGGGCAGAAATACTTCTTAAGCTAGCAATTAAAACGAATAATAACGCAAGCACCATTAATAATAAGGCGCCAGCTTGGTAAGCCGTCTTTAAGTTAAGTAAGTCAGTCCAGCCTGTCATCGTAAAGAAAACTAAATCCTTACTGATAACTCTAGCAACCATCACCGAAGCAATGGCCGTAACGATTAAAACATTAAGGCCCGTAAACAGTTTACGTGGGCGATGTCTCGTGAACACTAAAATAAAGAGGACGATAAATAATAGAACCCCGACTGCAAATGGGGCCAGAAACAAAAGATCAATTCCACTGAAAGAAATCCATGCTCTTAGTTGCGGTAAAATATCAGCGAATCCCAGAGCTTCAATTGTGATTAACTCCATCGCTACAGCACCAGCGGCTGCTAAGGCAAAAATCAGGGCAAATATGCTTAAACCAACGACATTCTTTTTCATACACTCTCTCCTTTGTATTTTTAAAGACGTACAATATCATCATTATAGAGATTTTATTGTCAATTGTAAAACAAGATGTATATTAATACCTATCTAAAATCATACAATTCATCTTGTTTTTGCACTAATAAAACAACTTTTGAAGTCATTACTGCAAGGTTATGTTAATCTAGGAGCGGGAAAAAATCATGAAAATAAATTTAAATAAAAGCGATACTAATCTACTATTAAACCTCTTTGAAACCTTAGAACTCAATATGAGTGCGAGTGAAGTTGCACTCGAACTTGTTGACGGCTTTGAGAATTTAGATCTCAACACCGTCTTTAATGATGTCAAAAATCATAACAGCTACTTAACGAGAATTAAAGAACTCTATGGCTATAACGACCAGGACCCATTTCAAGTTCAACTCTTTGAAAAGCACCTGCTCCCTAATATTGTCAAACGAGATTTATCAAGTTATCAAAATGACCCCTACTATCAAGCAATCAAGGGAGTTGAATTTAAAAGTAACAATCTGGCCTTAACGAACAAATACTACCGGAAAAATCAATTGTTCGTTTTTGATGATGTCCGTAGTCATGGCGAAAACTATGAGGAGAAACTTTCTTTAGCCTATGCTGGCGTCGATTATCCCTATTTAGCGCTCATTCAAGATTATAAAATCTGGATGGCGGTTATTCCCCATGAGATGAATACGATGAAAGCTTCAATTGCCGAGGCCCATGGTCATGTGCTTGTTCTCGGTTTAGGACTAGGCTATTATCCTTTCCATATCGCCCTTAAAGATGAAGTTATAAGTATTGTGATTGTCGAGAAAAACCAAACAATCATTAATATCTTCAACAAATATATTTTTCCTAAGTTTAGCAATAAAGAGAAATTCACCATTATCCATGAAGATGCTTATCAATTTATGAAACTAAATCATCAAGATTTTGATTATGCTTTCTTTGATATATATAGATCAAGTAATGAAGATTTAGATTTATACCTCAAAGCCAAAAGATTTGAAAGATTTTATCCCGACCTTAAGATTTCTTATTGGCTCGAATCCTCAATGCTCGCCCACTTACGCCGCGTCCTAATTACTTATATTAAGGAAGTATATTACGGCTATGTTGCCGAAGAAAAAAGTGCACTTGATCGCTTAATCGAAACCTTGGCTAAACGTCTTGAAAGAACGACACTTAATAATTATCAAGATGTGCTCAATTTGTTAAGTGATCAGAGTATTCTTAACCTCATTAGATAACACGCCGCTCTTATGATGTAATCAATAAGCATCCACCAATAAAAACAGCTAATAATAGGCTAAACTTAAGTTATGAAAAAAGCACTTAAAGTCATTGGCCTATTTTTTTTAAGCCTCATTGTCATCCTGATGGAAACAGTGGGCGGGCTTTTTATTTTATCACGCTTTAAAATCGATCAACCAGCGAGTGGCTATGATTGGAATGAAACGACGACTTTTGACTTAAATCTTCACACAACCTCGCTTGAAGTAGAGGATGATTATCAAGTGTTATTTTTGACTGATATTCACTATTTTGGCTATTTTGAGCGCCGGACAGAAAACTACATCACTAAGCTCGTCGCAGAGTCTGAACCTGATTTAATCATTCTTGTCGGCGACAATACGTTCACCCCTTTTAATAAACACGCAATGACTCATCTCATTGAGCTAATCGATTCATTTAAAACACCATGGACACTTGTATTTGGCAATCATGATGACTTTGGCCGTGCCAGTAAAGATTATATGGCTAATCAAATCCTTACATCAACATACGCGATTTTTACTTATGGGCCTAATGACTTCGGTGGCAATGGAAATCAAATTATCAATCTTGTGCATGACGAGCACATCATCCACTCCTTTATCCTTCTTGATACGGTCCGAAATGGGGCAATATCGCCGCCGATTACCCTCAAACAAATTTCATGGTATGAATGGGCGATTAAAGGTCTCCAACTTGCTGACCCGGAGACACTTGCGACTTCGGTGGTCACTCATGTTGCTTTACCGGAAATGGTCGATGCCTACCAAAACGGTCTCACAATCGCCGGCTTTCAAGGTGAGAAGGTCTCTTTGATGAAAAATAACGGTTTATATGACAAAATTGTCGAACTCGGTTCAACTAAATATTTATTTCATGGTCATGATCACTATAATAATAACATCACCCTTTATAACGGAATCTATTTTACTTACGTGATGCAAGTCGGAGTTTTTACATATGGCTATCAAAAAAAAGGTGGGACGTTATTTACAATCATGCCCACCGGGGAGACGCAGTTTAAACTTGTATACGCTAATTAATGACGAGCATTAAAGCCAACTAAGCAACAATAAAAGTCCCTTTTGCAAGGGACTTATTTTCATATTGTATAACGACTGCTATTTAGCGAAACGACGGGCTACTTCCGCCCAGTTAACGACACTGAAGAAGGCGTTAACGTAATCGGGCCGACGGTTTTGATAATGGAGGTAATAAGCATGTTCCCACACATCAAGTCCAAGAATCGGACGACCGAGTGCTAATGGGGTATCTTGGTTAGCGGTTGAAACAACTTCTAAGGCCCCCTTCTTATTGACAATTAGCCACGCCCAACCACTGCCGAAGCGGGTTTTAGCGGCGTTAGCAAAGGCTTCTTTAAACTTTTCAAAGTCACCAAAGGCATGATTGATGGCCTCAAGAAGTTTGCCTTCTGGACCTTTGCCGTTGTTGACCTTTAAGATCGACCAAAATAAAGTATGGTTGAAGTGACCTCCACCATTATTTCTAACAGCGGTTCTAATATCTTCGGGGATGATATCAAAGTTAGCAAGCATCACCTCAAGATCTTCGTGTAATTCTGGATGCTTTTCTAAAGCGGCATTAAGATTGCTGACATAAGCATTATGATGCTTGGTGTAATGGATTTCCATTGTTCTAGCGTCAATATATGGTTCTAAAGCGTCATATGCGTAAGTGAGTTTTGGTAATTCATATTTCATATAAATTCCTCCTTTAATAAATATTTCTCATACTTATAATATAGTTTAATCGTCAACTCTATTCAATTAATATGCTTACTTCCGCTTACTTTAAGGTGTTACTTTACAATTGATGTGAGACTTTTCCTAGAAATAAAAAGGGGGTAATTTATAATATCTCTGTAAGGCCGGAAAACTTTACAGAAAGGTATACAAATCACCTTTTGAATTGTTTATCACATTTCCCTCACGAGATTAAGACCCGTTATCACGCAGTTCTACTTTATCGATCAGGCAGCTATTCTATCAAGCATGTTACTCGTAAGTATCACATCTCCAAAGCATCGTTGATGCGATGGAATAAATTGTTTGATGGTTCGAAAGAATCACTGCTAGATAAATCACATCGTCCTCAGACACCGCATCCCAATAGTCATACACCAGAAGAAATTAAGAAAATCGTCGATTTGATGAGGCGTAATCCTGATCTTGGCCTTAATGAACTATTCTCCAAGCTAAGATTGTCGATTGGTTATACGCGCCATCCAATTAGTCTCTATCGCTGGCTCAAAACCAATGGTTACTACGGCATCGTCAAGGTCCAACAGACACCCTATAAACCTAAGCCCTATAAAACACCAGAGGTTCTTGGTGAAAAATGGCAGATTGATGTGAAATACGTTCCCAAAGAATGTAAGGCCCATCCTGGGAGTCATCAGAAGTATTATCAATACACGATGATTGACGAAGCCAGTCGTGAACGCTTCATTTATCCCTATTTAGAACAAAGTTCTTATTCCACGGTTGATTTTGTTAAACGCGCGATTGCATATTTTGGTTATCAACCGAAGATCATGCAAAGTGATAATGGTTTCGAGTTCACTCACAACAAGAATACTAAAATGATTCATCCATTCGATACTTTATGTGGTGAACTAGACATTATACACAAGTTAATTAGACCTCGTACGCCTCGCCATAACTGTAAAGTTGAACGCAGCCATCGCAACGACAATAATCGCTTCTACTCCACACTTAAATTCTATAATTACAACGACTTAATCAAACAAATGAAAGGCTATCTAATTCGATCAAACAATATCTGCAGTTCTTCAATCGGGTGGCTCACACCTTTACAAAAAAGAGAACAATTAATTATGAAAGGAATGATTGCCTAAATGATATTAACAAATCACTCTTCTTTTTTTCAAGAAATTGGTCTCACATCATTTACAACTCTACATATGCTTACTTCCGCTTACTTTAAGGCTTTTAACCCTGGGTTTAATCGAGAAAAAATTCGCTTTAGTGTATAATCACATTATTAGGAGAAAATATATGAAAAATAAATTGTTTCCACTCTTTACAGTTGCGCTACTTTTGACCGGTTGCGCTCAGGTTAAAGCATTACCAAAACCCGAAACGATTGAGGGCTTTTGGTCAATGTTTAAAATTGATAAAAACATTAATGTATTTGGAACCCTTGATGATTATTTACTGCGTGAAGATATTGTCTACCGCGATATGCGGATGTTAGTCGATCCCGCAAAATATGAAAACATTGGTGGCGATCGTTTCTTGTCCGGTTTTATTGAAGGTTTTAGTGTCGTCCCCTATCCTTATCTTGCCACTCTGCACGGCCTTCCTCCCGAAGTTGAAGAGGGTTATCGTGGTCCAACTTTATTTGATTTTGATGGAGTGAGTACTTATACCGCTAATTATGAGCAATCAATGACGATTCTTTTAGATTTATTCCCCCAAGATAAAACAATCTTCCTCATGTGTGGCGGTGGAGGTTATGCGATGATGAGTAAAGATATGCTCGTCGCCCTTGGTTGGGATCAAGATAAAATCTATAATGTTGGCTGCTACTGGTCTTATGAAGGCAAACACGATATTAAAGTTAAAATCGGCGAAGGGGAAAACGCTAGTTACGCCTTTCACCGCGTCGATTATAAATTAATTGATTTTGATTATTTAACGGAGCGTATTGTTTAAAATGAAAAAAATCCTACCACTAGTCTTTTCGCTTCTGCTTTTTGCTTGTAACCCTAACACAAGTCAAAGTTTAGATAAAATTGATCTTAGTCAAAAGTATTATAATAATGCCGAAATTATCGAGCTTGAAACCAAGCAAGATTATTTAAACATTGTCGCAGACGAAGAAAGTTTTATCCTTTATGTCTATAACCCGACTTGTTATGCTTGTGGGCTTTTTGATCCCCATTTAGCAAGTTTTGTCGAAATAGAAAAAATTGCCGTTTTAAGAATTAGGGCCTCAGTGGCTCTCAGCACTAATATTGGTGAGTATGTTTCATATACACCTAGTGTGCTAATTTTTAAACTTGGGCAATTTTATGTCATGCTTGATCCCACAGTTGCCGAAGACGAGTCGGGTTTTACGACTAGTGCTGGCTTTACCGCTTGGGTTTATACATATATAAATAAGGTTTAAGGTAGATTAGCCGCGTTCGTAAGGTTTAAGCATCCATTCGGGTGCTTCTTTTTGTGCCAGTCTAATCACAAAGTAAGGGTTTAACAGTAATTCACGGCCTAAAAAGACGAAGTTAACTTTATCTTCGGCTAAAATTTGTTCAATATATTCACTATCATTAATGAGTCCTCCACCAATTACCTTGAATCCAGCCTTTTTGATTGCTTCGGCATAAGGAATTTGATAGCCCTTAAAAACTTGGGGACGGACAGAAACGACGCCACCGGCACTAACATCAACGGCATCAATTTTATCTTTGATTAGGGATAAAACCTTTAGCGTATCTTCAATTTCATGACCGCCAAGGGCAAATTCAACCGCCGACAGTCTTACGACAAGTGGTCCTGAGTAAACTTCACGAACGGCATCAACCACTTCAACTAAGAAGCGAGCACGATTTTCTAAAGTCCCACCATAAATATCACTTCTTTTATTACATAGGGGCGATAAAAATTGATTAATTAAATATCCATGAGCGCCATGTAGTTCAATCACATCATATCCAGCCTTTTGGGCTCTAATAGCAGCATCCTTAAAATCAGTAACAATTTGTTTGATTTCCTCAATGCTTAATTCTTTTGGTGTTTGATAATGGTCGCTATAGGCAACCGGCGAGGGTGCAACAATAAATTCAGCATCTTTAACGCCACATTTACGTCCGGCATGGCCTAACTGAATGCCGATTAACGCTCCCGCCATATGGACACTATCAACAATTGTTTTAAGACCTTCAATATGATAATCATCCCAAATTCCTAAATCATTGCCCGAAATACGAGCGTTTTTACTGATCGCGGTTGCCTCTTGGATGATGAGACCGACCCCGCCATAAGCTCTAGTTGTATAGTGCGTTAAATGGAAGAGTTGAACGTTTCCATTTTTATCACTTGCGTACATGCACATTGGTGCCATGACAATTCTGTTTTTGATGCTTAATTGTCCGATTTTTTCACTACTAAATATTTTCATACACACCTCTATTCTTAGAAGATTATAACAAAAAATCTTTGCCTTAGTAGCAAAAAGGCTCGAATTTGTAATATTTATGTGAACGCTATTTAGGAACTAAAAAACTCCCACGTGGGAGTTTTACTTTTTCGCTAATGAATTTATTTTATATAACTCTTCGACTGCGAAGTGAACTTTAACGACAAGATAATCCTTTGATTTGGAGAACATATAGAAACTATCATTAGTCATTGATAAATCAATCGCATTACCTTTACCAAAATAGTCAAACTCAATGTGAGTTGCAAAGTTTTCTAGCGGACTTTTTTTAAGTAAAAACTTTTCTTCACCCCACTGACCGCTCACAAGGAAGCCTTGCATATTATGAATAAGTTTGCCTGTTCCAAAGCGATAAAAGCCGGTACTATTTGGTAGAGATTCGATTTCAACCTCGTGTTCAAAGTGATAGGTGCCGGCTTCGAGTTCTTTTCTGACTTCCGTGCGTTCCCATTCATACCAATCAGGAATATGCGTGAACTCAGTTTCTCCCTTTTCGGCTTTAAGACGTCCAAGTGTATCCATTTCATAAGTTTTGCCGCAACTTGTGCAGATAATTTTATGATCAAGCGAAGTCATCCCTGTTTCTGAGTGGCAACTTGGACATTTGTATAAGATCTTATGAATCCCTTCAGCGCGATTTTTTTCTTTAATCTCGACTTTATGATCAAATTGCCATTTGTAGTCATCATAATAAAAGGAATCATTAATAATTTTATCGATTGTTTCAACACTAAGGTTTGCGCAGTCTTCAGGCGTTAAGATTTTTGTCATGTCCGCGGTTGTTTTAATCTTACGTTTATTGGTCAAGTTCCAGACTGGTTGGATGAGATGATGACCATGACTAATCAGACTAACAACAGGAACACCAAGTTTCTTAATCATCTTTGCAAGACTATCAGGAATCACGGAGTTAGTCCCCGTAATTGAATAACGTGCCTCTGGATAAATCATCAACACTGTCTTATTAACAAAAAGACTATGCTTAACTTGTTTAAACATTGCAATATCTTGAATAAACTTACGCTTACCAAAACAGCCGACTTTACGCATAATATTTTCACGATTAATAAAACCATCAACCGCGACAATATAGTTGGCCTTATGTGGAAAGATTGCTTTAGTCGCCATTTTAAAGTCAAAAAAACAGTTATGATTAGCAAGGACGATATAAGGAGGTTTTAAACCTTTAATATCTTTTTTAGTGATTTTGGCGCCATAGCGAAGCACATCAGGTAGACTAAGCATCCAGGCCACTAGCGTTAAAATCCCCTTTTGTTTTTCTGGTGGGGAAACAAGATCAAAACGTGGCATCTTCGCGACTTCACTGGGAGTTTTATAAACTATATCTGAAATTTTCATAGATTATTCCTTATCAATTTCTTCATGATAAGTAATTTTAACTTATTTTGCTTATTATTTTACAAGATTTAATTTTGAAGAGGGGTATTATTCTCCTTCTTCAATAATCTTAACGGCTTCACCGTAGTACTTATCATGTTTATTTAGGAGTTTAGGTCCAAAATATTCAATCAAGAACGCTCCAATTGGCGCGGTCACAAGAATGGAAACAATGGAGATTGTGAGGATAATCGCGCCACTAGTTAACCCCATAGAAAGGGCAATCCCCCCAATCGAGGCTTGAACAGTGGCCTTAGGTAAATATGAAATCACAATAAAGAGTTTTTCTTTAAAAGTAAACTTTGTAAAAGAGATACTGAGGATGACGCCAATTGCTCTAAATAAAAGCCCAATCAATAATACCGCCAAAGCAGGTCCTAAATTATTAAGGGCGTACGTTAAATCTAGAGTCGCACCCACCATGACAAAAAGGATAATTTCAAAGACGAGCCAAAGTGCGTTATAACCTTTACTCAGTTCTTGTGCTTTAGATTTATTCAGCAATAAAATACACATTGCTAAAACAATAACTCCTAATAGTGAAGAAATTGCTACGTATGGTTTAAGGATATTTTCTAGTCCGACAAATAGAAAGGAAACAGTTAAAACAAGCAACACATTAACGGCATTAGGAAACTTAGTCTTTTTGAATAAGAAGCTTAAGCCAAGCCCACCAATGACGCCCAGAAGGATTCCTAAAACGATAGAAATCGGAATATCTAATATTGCTCCAACATTAAAGGAATTAGTCTCCACAAGTCCTAAAAACGCATAAAAGAGCACAATTACATATATATCATCAAGCGAAGATCCCGCTAAAACTAGTTTAGGCACTTCTTTTTCACTACCGTATCCGCCTTCAATGAGTTTAATCATCCGTGGAGACACCACCGCCGGAGACACCGCGGCAATCACACTGCCTAAAAGGAGTCCCTCGAATATTGAAAGACCGATAATAAGATGTGAGGCTAGCATAATGCCAATGATTTCAATTGTAGCCGGAATAAAACTCATCAAGAACGCCGGTCTTCCGATCTTTTTAAGACTAGCAAAATCTAGATTTAATCCTGAGCGTGTCAGAATGATGATAAGTGCTATTTGTCTTAATTCTGCCGAAACATTTAAAACACTCGCATCAATCAAATTTAAAAAGTATGGCCCAATAATGAGGCCAACAATAATCATCGCGACTAGTCCAGGGATTTTTATTTTAGAGAATAACCATCCGCCAATAAATCCCAGTGATAATATAAGTCCTAAGCTTAATAACATAACCTTTTCCCCTTTGCCAAATAAAATAGAGCTGTGACTCTACCTTAAAATAAGTAGACGTCATCAGCTCTATGAGCAGTTTAAGTTTGCACTATGGAAGAACATCATTTCCAATAACAGTAATATATCATGATAACTAACCCGCTAGCGAATAAAAGTTATCATAAATTTCATTTTGCATATTTAATTTATAATTTTAAATAGCAATCCACTTAGTCAATACCGTTGGTGGATTTTAGAGGATTTCTAATTTTCACTATATAGTCAGTCGCATTTAGCACGAATTTCTTTCCTGAAGTTTTACAAAAAGGATGCTTATATTCGTAAAAACCAACAGTTGTGTTTTCATTAAAGACTACCAATATTAACAAATACATTTCATCATAGTCCTTTGAAAATTGAATTTCTCTCTCGGTAATGTAAAACTCCATGTTGTTTTGTGAGTCTATAGAGCAATGCTTTACTTCTATATATGTAACCACTCTTTCACCTAATTCATTTAAGAAAATGAATTCAATGTCACAACCATATGCGTCGTTACCTTGAGAGTTATAACCAAAATATTCTTTATCTCTTTTGGCAAATGAAGAAACCCATCTTGTCAAATTACTCATCTGATAATACTTTTCAAACACTGCCTTTTCTGCCTTGATTCCATTCAAAGTTTTACTCTTTTCTGTTTTAACCTTTGATGATTCAGAGTCTGCTTTTGGGTGCAAGAATAAATGTCTATTGGATATTTCTATGTTCTCGATATCATCGTTAATAATTGTTTTTACTACATAATTTTTAGAAGTTTCCTGCGCATCAACGTTTTCGAAAATGTTAAGACTATCTTTTGAATGTAATGATTTATATAAATTAAGTAAGTAGTCATTATAACCAAACAGGGCCCTTAAATTGTTATCTTTCAATTCTAAAAAAGAGATAATGCTTTCGTCTTTTTCCTCGGGAAATTTAATCTTAAAATCCGATAAAATATTATTAAACAGTCTTTGTAAGTATTCCGTATCACACTTTTTATCAATTATAGAAAAATGTTCTTTAATTAATTCAAAATTACTTTTTTCTAAATCGGATTCTGAAATTTTATAATCTCTGTAATTAATATATATGTTTATTAAATCAAAATATTTTTTTTGTTCATCCCAATTTTGCTTTACCAATGTCCTAAAAAGACTTTTTTGGTATAAATCTTTATAAGCCAAATGTTCAGAAAGTAACTTTCGGGTTTTCACATTAATTTTTTCTTGAGTATCAAGATTTTTTTTCTCCGCAAGGGTAAGATTAAACAGCCTTTGCTTTGCTTCAAACCAAACACTTTCTCCTAATTGATCAACTGTAATATTTTTCCTTGAACTAGAAACAAGTCTTGCAAAGAGATTAAAAACAGAACTACTATCAAGATTTAATAAAACTTGGAAAATTGATGCGATTGTTTCTTGAAATTTTGAAGATGCTTCTATTTCCTTAATGTTAGGAAAAACAGGAAGCTTAACAAAATAAGAATTATCATTATCCTTACTAGTTAAATAGTCAAAATCATCCAAAGAATTAGAATTATTATCTTGAAGTGAGGAGCACAACGTAAGAGAAAATTTTGAAATTTTGTTCACTTCAGTTTCGCTGGCATCTCCGATACGGTGTGCAACTAGTGCTATTTTGATGTCATTTAGTACAGTCGTAAAGTCAGCATTGTACTTCGATAGTTCATACTTTTCGACAAATCCATCATAAGTATAGTGGTCTACATTTAACCAGTTTTTTGACTTTTTTTTACTTTGCTTCCTACCCAAATCAACAATAAATAGCTTTGATGAAATAGAAATAGGCAATTTAGTATCTTCATAAAACACTATCTCCTTTAGATTGTCATGATACATTTTATCCTTACAAAACAAGGGGAAATTTCTTAGCATTTCCCTTGGCTTTTCCTTTTTGTTATCAACAACTATACTCCTGTACAATGAAGGCGCAAAGATTCCTGTAGGATCTAGTAAGTAGAGGTTAGTTAATAACTTTTTAATTAGTTCCTCACTTAGATCATAGTATTGCTCGGCGATATCTAACTGGGAAATTAAAAATCTCACTTGTTTGAAGTCTAATCCTAGTAATTTCTGTAATTCTTCTCTGGAGGCGCCGAGTATATGTTCGGAAAAGTGTTCTTTTAAGTGATTAGAAATTATAATTTCTCTAGGCGAGTAACTTTTAGTTAATGTCTTTATCCATTTGGTTTTCCGGATCAAATCCAAAGTGTAGGAATATTTTACGGAAGCATACCTGTTACTTCTTGTATTTCCTCCCATATTAAACCCCGCACAACTAAATTCATTTGTCATATCTTGTCCATGATGAGCAAGATATGACAAAATTACACTTTGTGAGTCGCTCTTGATTATATAATCGAAAACATCAGGAACTTTTATACTAATACTAGCGATTTTTGAGATTCCTTCTTCGCTATTATTAATTGGCTCATTATTTGTTTGAATCGGATAAACATTGTTTTTTTCTAAACTTTCATAAATAGAAAGTGCCCTAAATTGTTCATCGTTTCTACTGATTACTTTTGAAACGAATCTAAGTTTTTCTCCGACATTGAGAATCCGAAAAAATTCTATTATTTGTGCCCTATCGAAATTATCAAAATCATATTTTTGAACAATACAACTTAGCGGCAGATTTAAAGAAGTTATATACTCATTTCCATAATCAATATCAAAATATAACTTTGTTGGTTCGGCAAATTCCCCGCTTTTCGACCTTAAAAGTACTTTGGTTAAGCGGTCAGGAGGCAGAGAAGTAAACCTTTTTGAAGAATATTCATTAAGCAGCCATTTTACAAAATCGATTCTATCTTCATCAAAATCGATTGTTTTAACTACTTCGTCGAAAACATTAATAAAAGTATATGGTTTCCCACCATATTTAGCTAAAATGCTTATAAGACGGGATCTGGGTCCTGATTTGTCGTTATCAAATTTTAATGAAAAATCCAAAATCAAATTTTCTTCTAATTCTTTATTTAAATATGTAAAATTGGATTTTACCCACACTGGAATGTTAATGTTTTGGGATTCTTCCGGCAGTAAAAAAATCGTTTGATTCTGATCAATCACCTCATTAATATAGTTAATTAGTATTTTTGGTCGATCCTCGATATTTGAAAATAAATTTTCAAATAACACGCATATTTTGCTTACTTTAGTAATATCATGGTATTTGCCAGACTTAGTTATTGACTGGGCTAATTCGAGAGCGGATATGCGTCCGATTTGAGTGTGATGTTTCAAAAATGTTTCTATTGTTTCATTAGGGGGGTAAAGTAACACATTTGAAAAATCTTCAGCTTCAAAGAAAGATATATTCCGATGTGGTATAAAAATCAATCCATCTTTAATGCTTAAATATGTTTTTGACAGGCACGGAAAAATTTTTAGATTCTCGATAGAGTTCGTTATAATGTTATTAAAAGTAATATCGGGATAGCCTGAATTAACAATATAGTTACTTAGATGAGAATAGGTTGTTCCTAATAAAATGGAGAGTGGTTTGTAGGAAACTTCCTTGTTGTGCAATGACAATTCAACAGCAAAATTACCAATATCTTTTGCTATGGTGGATAGAATTAATTGGTTTACAGGGCTAGCACTACCAGCTATTAAATTTTTTCTACTAGAGTTAAGACTAAATGTACCGTGAATTATAAACGGGTAAGGAACTATTTCATCAGTTGGAAAATAGCAATATAGTGGATAGTATAATTGTCTTTCATTATCGTCTAAATCATATGCAAACATATACTCGTAAGTATTACCTTCATCAATTGTTTTTAGTTCTCTTCTAAAAAAAAAGCTTTTTTCCTTAACAATTGAGTTATCGATTTTTGTCGTAATATAAATATATGGTGCTTGTTCCATTTTTTGAATTGTTTTTGTTTTTCCATCTGCCAATGTTATGTCGATAGTGTCAATATGCTTTAAAAACATTAACAACTTAAAATTTAGTTCATTTAGCTCGTTCTCCACTCTTTCTAGCAATTTGGGTTCTAGAAATAAAATTATGGTTGTTGCATAAACGTTATCCTTATTATATTTTTCGACTATTGATAAAATAGTTTCATCACTCATATGATTTGGACAAACGAGAGTTGCTAGAGGGATGACATTTTTGTATTTACTCTCTAATTTTTCCTTTAATTTGGGATACATTTGTATGATTTCCTGATAAAAACTTGATTTGTTTTCCTCATTCCACTCAAATCCGAAATCACTAGTCAAAATTTGGAATCTGTTAGTCCAATTTAAAATCGATCTAAAACCTAGACCTTTCTGACCAATTTTGTTTCTTTTCATACTATTTCTTGAGTAAAGCAGGGACATAATTCCCTCATCAAAAGAAAAAGGTATACCGCTATTTTGAATAATAATTTTGTCGTTTTCGCAGATAATTCTCATTGAGACACTGTTGGAACTGTCATAAGCGTCGTCCGCATTTTGAAGTAATTCAAAGAACTGCCTGTCTGCATATTCGTCTCTCATACTAATTTCGTTTTCATAATCCTGAGTAATGTTTTGAACTTTAAAATACTTTCTCTTTATATCTTCTAATTCTAAGTTTATTTTCTTTTTATAATCGATTCCGTTTGTTATCATTTTGTCTTCCTTTATTTAAATAAAACATAGCCAATTATATAATTAATAAAACAAATCCGGTAATCGTCAGGCCGCCACCGAGCAAAAATCCCGCCATCAGACTAAAATACAAACCTAGATAAGTATTCATGTATATCTTTGATAACTGTCTAAGTTCATTATTTGTCATCTCAATTGGTTTCTTCTCGTTAAGAATATATAGTGCGGCTTCATTTTTTTGTTTAGCCTTGTTTTTAACTCTGAACCCCACTACTACTCCTGTGATCATTATTAGTATGCCCAAAGTGATCATTGCAACATATAAAGTTTCCATCTTAGTTCCTCTTTGATGATTATTAGTTAAATAAGGCGATTATTTCAGAAATAATAAAATATAGGCTTGTGCCAATCGCAGACAAGGCGATAAGACCCACAATAATAATAATCATAATCTTTTCTGTTTTCTTATTCATGAAGTTATTCTAGCAAATATAAATACGTTTTGTTTAACTAAGCGACAAATTTCTGCGATATGCGATAAACGCATCGACATCATTAAATACTCGGGCTCCGTGATAGCTTTGCGCCGCCATAACATGAAGGCCGACGCGGCAAAAGTGTTTATTGTTAGTATTGAATAAGCTTACTTTGAAAAAACAAGTCTTACCTGTGACAGGCACTAGGTCAAATATATTAATACACCCTTCTTCATCTTCTAAATAATCAATCAATCGCTTGGTCTCTAAGAAAGTCGAAGTCGTCACAATATCCATCGACACTTTACTAAAATCTTTCTTTGGACTACTCTCACCAAATGGAAATGCCATAACGTTAAATCCTCCTTGTAAGTTATTGGTCACAACATAAAGAGGAGGGTAAAGAAAAACTCCCTCTAACGGGAGTTTTTAAACTAACACCTGTTATCTTTAAAGATAACTTTTGTTAACTACCCATCATTCAAGCATTAGCACCTTACTTAACTATTAGCAGGTTGCTGACGGTTCAGAGCTTGTCTCTAGCCGTTCTCTTTATGGTATAATTATTTTACAATATACTAATTTATTATACAAGGCTAATATTTTATTTTATTAACTAAATAAGGTGCAAACGAGCAATTACTTCTATCATCTTTATATGTATTTAGATCGATATTGAGGTCGAGATATTGGGGTTTATCTTTTCTAATTACAAGTTTTCCAAGTTTGCCTTCTGCCGATGTTTTAAAGGTGTCAGCGGGAACTGAAAGAATGTATATCGATTTCCGTTCTTGATCGTTGAGAATAATGGTCCAGTCTTCTTTCACAAACTCCACTGATGGGTTGATCCAAAAAACACCTTTTTTCTCTTGCAATTTTGCATATGAAACATATTTGCTTAATCTCAACCCACTTTTCTTCAAGAAGGCAACGGCTTCCCCTTTTGCTCTTATCTCACGCAAGTCTCGATTTAGATCTGGTAAGTTTGGAATAAAAATTGGTTCTTTTTTTTCAGAAAAAACTGTAATACCTATTAACTCCAATAGAAACAAAGCCCCTTCTAAATATTGGTTCATTATTTCTCGTTGGAATCTATCTAGTTTTTGTTTATTTCCTTTGTTCTTGTTCTCAGAATCTAGTGTGTTATACATTAGGGCTTTCTGAATAAGTACTGACTCTAAGTAATCAATATCAGATCGATTTAAACTATCATCTTTTGTCGTTAATAAAATCGCCCTCTCCCACCACTCTTTTCCTAAAATATGTTGCTCAATTCTAGTTCTTAAATTTGTAGATTGGCCCACATAAACTCTCGAAGAAGAAAGAAGTAGATAAACACCGTACCTATTACATGCTTCATCAGTTAACAAATCTTCAATTGTCTCGCGTGGGGATGCTAGAAGTTCCCCATTTAATGTCCAACTTGAATCAGTAACATTAATTAAGCCTTGTAAAGTACCATCGTTTAGGAGCAAATTAATAACTTTGGCTTTTATTTTCATATTGGAACCCCCCATTTTTTATAAAACTCTAATTAGATCAATGAGATCCTTAATATCTATCGTTTCGCACAAATCACAAACGCTTTCATAACTAATGTTTGTCACGCCATTAGGTATTTCTTCCACTAATTGAGGAACGTTTTTCGATAATATATACCAAATATTGTCCAAACTATAGTCTAACGGAACTGATATCCCCTGATTATTTGGATCTACATCACAAAAGTTCATGAGTTTTCTAAATAAAAACGCAGATTCAAAACTAGTTACTCGAGATAAAACCATCATGAATAACTGGTAAAGACTTGTACCATTTTCAAGTAACTGCAATTTTACTGACGACACAATGACACTTAAATCTAAACCAGTTAACTGATTATGAGAAAATGCGTGTATCCTATTTGGCTTAACTGTCGTTTTAACCTCTATCTTTAGTTTACTAGTTACTTCGAAATCATGTTTAGAAACGTTATTCTTATGATAATCATTAACGATATTCTCGTAACCCGCGTCATATAAATTAATCAAAGTCAACAATTCCCCCGCCATTCCAATCTGTATTGTATTTAGATCACCAGGAAATTTTGCAAAGAGTTCCTCAATAGAACTTAAAAGTTCGGAAAATTCATATTCGTTTATAGGCATTCCAATTTTTTTGAAAAGGTATTCATAAATAACGTCAAAATTGCGATTAATGAATTCTGACGATGATTTACAAGAAATAATATGGAAATAGTATTCATTTCCATCAAATTCAAGAACAGCATTATTTTTTATATTCAGGTACTTGGTGGTATGAGTGGCTTGCATCTTTTTAGGAGCACTATTCTTAATTAAAATAGTCCGAAATCCACTGTCATTAAGACTTGGAACAACAATTGAATTACGTAGTTCCTCTTTCGAAATATCGGCAAAATATTTATATATTGTCATAAAAAGCATCTCCTGTCGCATACCTTATTGTATGACTAGTCATTGGATTGTCAAAGGCTAACAACGGAATAATATCTTTTGTTTCCTTATTTACATAAACCATATGTATCTGCAGTTGCATGCTGTTCTTATTAAATACAAGATGCTTATCCCCAGGATAGCCAGATCCTGAGTCATAACCTTGAGGCAATTCCATAAGAGTTGTGCCTTGAAAATTAGTAGAACGATACTGACCTTCTGGATATCGCATTACAACGACATTAATCTCGTCTTCAAGTGTTCCATCTATAACTTGAGAGTAAATTTTTCTAAAAGTTAGTGGTCCAATTTTACTATTTCTTGGAAAATTATAATTAAATAGGAAATCGTTGTAGATGTCGGTAAACCTCGCCTCAATTAAAAGATGGTTTTGGGTTCCAGAAGTGGAAAATGATATAATTTTGCCCGACGATCCATACTTTCTAAGAAAATCTTCTAGAACTACATTATTAAGTTCTACGTCTCCTTGTCTAAATGCTAAAGATCTATCATATGTGTAACCAGGTTTTACCCTTTCTAAGACAATGGTTTTAGAAACGGTTTTACGTGTTAACATCAACTTTTCATGAGGAAGTGTAAAAATCCGAGTAAAAGCTTTCAAGTCAATTTGTGTCGCTAAAAATTCATTTAACGATACCCACAAATCTCTCTCACTATCAGCGATTGCAATAAATTTTTCCTTTAAATCTTTCGTCATATAGACGCGACAAATATCAAAATATTTTTTCTTATAACCCATCCACCTAGCTCTTTGATAAAGAGTGTCAATGGCCGACACTTTGGCGTCCCTGTACATGTAGGTTACACACAAATTAGGAAGCGTAACACCACGCCCCAACATATTTCCGCCCACAAAAATTTTGTACTTAATATTTTTATCGTAGTTTCGTTCCTCGATGCTTCTTTTTCCTTCAATCGTGGTATTGTACTCATAAACTTTATAATGGTCCAACTTTGAGGTAAGAACTAGAAAAATGTCATCGAAGTTAAAGTCTTGCGAGAAGTTGTTAGTATAAGTTTCTAAGAGAAAACGCTTATATTCATTATGAGCGGGATGGTTTTTTTCTTTTAGAACAACTTTGTAATCATCAAGCCCTTCTGTCATCTTTTCAACAACATTTCTGTGAACTCGTGTAAGTCCGGATGGATGCACTAACATAGAAAATTGTTCGTTGTTTTTTCTAAAATGCATCACTGATGTTGCGATTAGAAAAAAAGCGTACGCTTGCTTGAATGATTCAGGAATTGAGGCTCTGAAATCATCGGTGTCAGCGATTTCCACGACATGTTTATTGGAACTTATATCATGAAAAGCGTCTCCACCAGTATAATCATCCCCTGCCTCAATCAACACTGCATAATCAGGCGTTAAACTATCAATTGTCGATAGTAATAAGTTGGCTTGTGGTGTTGCTGTTACAAACATCATTGTCACATTTGAAAAAATCTGGATGATTTCATCTATGACATCATGTGTAATGCCTGCTCGAGGATTTTTACTTTTTAATAGGGGAGCCCCAGGTGTATGTTCATCACTTTCATCATCAATAATTATCGTTGGAATTTTAGCGTAATCACCTAAAATAGTATTCGCTTCATATAAATTAGAATTAAGGGAACTAACGTTTTTAAGCACAACCAATATTACTTTTAATCCCTCGTTTATCCATTGTTTTATTTGTAGGGGAGCAACACTTTTAAGCAGAGCGACCCGAACCTTTTCATTGTTGTAAAAGTCCTTTTCAAGTCTTTCAAAAGTCTGATCTAATAAGGCGTTTTTTGTTCCGCCGAAAATTACGCATAAATCAAATCCATTATCAAAAGCGAGCGCAATTGAACTAATAAAAAATGCTGTTTTACCACTTTGCACTTTTCCAAGGCATAAAATCTTTGATGAAGATAGCGGTAATTTAGGATTAGCGAAGTAGGCAGCGGCTTGCTTTGCATTGTTGAAAATATGTATTGCCGTTTTATTTCCTCTTGAAAAAGAAAGTTGACTAATCATTTTTGTTGAATGGAAACCATCAATTTTAATGTTGGAAATTAGACTGCCTTTGTTTTCACTGTTTATTTCTGTTAATTCAATTTTATTGTTCATTTTTATCTATCAACTTAATTACTTCATTAATTTTTTCAACAAATTTGTGCGATTCTTTGAAACCTTGCCTTAATGTAGATAATTGTGCAATGGAGATAATTATAGCCAGAAATTGTATGAATTGGAGATTGTTGCTCTTTAACCCATTGAAGATCGAGAAATTATTGTTTATCTTAAGAACATATTCGGATTTTTTCTCATCATAACTTGATACACTTAACCACTTCTTCGAAGAATCTTGGTCATCACTATATTTCAAATGAAATGTATATTCTGTACCCTCATATGTGAATTTTAGAGGATGCGACTCAGCAATATCAGTAACCTTATCATCTACCTCCTTCTTGGCAGGGATGGGTGGTGTTTTGATAATTGTCGCGAGTGCTCCTAGTTGTTTTTCCATTTTTGTCGTTAATTTTTGTGTAATCTCCTTTGTCGGAAAAGCTGATGCTTTTCTGACTCTTAGATCTCGTGCTTGCTTAATGATCTCAATAACAACAGAATTAGTGCTAAGTTCCGCTAAAAACAAATCTTCTAGTCCGTTGCTCCACGAAAAACCTCTTTTATTAAAATCAACTGGCCAACCATCTAAATTAATATCCCCAACAATCCGTTGATAGGGGAAACTGTTTGGCTTTCCTAATAAGAGTGATGGACGATAGTTTAGAACAATTATTCTATCATTTTGTAAAAGTGAGAACCCAGCATCTGAAGTTCTAGCTGTTTTCAGTATGCCTATCCAGCCCGTATACGTATAAGTTTTATCCTGAAATGTTAAATTTCCTTCAAAATATTCAAAAATTTCAGCACCATCATCATTTAGCCAGATCTCCGGTGGAGTATATTTAACCAATCGATTTGGGGTAAACACTATTTCTAAATCGTCTTTTTCAATATGTTTGTAATATATGCGGGACAACTTATAAATTAGATCTTCTTGTTTGCTCTTAGTGATATTGTTTCGTAATCTTTTAATCGTTATCTTTGTGAAGTGTGCATTCTTATCGTAATCTTCATCTATTTCATTAGTAACTGTGGTGCTATTTTGCAAGAGCAATTCTCTTGTAATTGTAGCCTTATAGTGTTCGTTACTTCCTAAAGCTGTCGATTCAATTGTATATTCATTTCCTAGTGAGATTGCCGCATATTTTAGGCCCATGCCAAATTCACCTAAACTTCCCTTAGAATAGTTTTGGGATTTTTCATTCAATTTTAAAGCCCGCTTAAAGGACTCATGATCCATACCAAATGAGTTATCAGTAATTACTATTTTATCGATGTCAATTGTTAAGAGAACGCGGCATTTCTCAACTCCAATATTTCGTAATAATTCATTCTTACCCTCATCTAAAAAACTCTGAAGTGAATTATCAACAAATTCTTTGAATATGTTTTCGAACTCCAGCTGTGATCGCTGAAACTGCATTTGGATACTGCTACCAACTTCAATACTCTCTTTTACTATTCTCATTATTAATCTCCTTTAAGTTGTTATTATTTATGTAACTTAAAAATTGCTTAGTTACATTGTATATTACCTCAACATTTACAGCATTACCTAGGAGTCTATATATGTCTTTTCCCACTTCTTTATAATTGAAATCATCTGGAAAACTCTGTAATTTTAAAGCTTCTTCTGGCGTTATATATCTTTTGAACTTTCCCACTATTGGTGTATGAACCATCGCGACTAAGGCGGGCGATTGTGTCGGTTTCTTGACTCTCACTCCTGATGTTCTAAATTGAATTATTCCTTGAAAAACACTCTCAATATTCTTACCGGCTTGCCATTCAAACTTCCTATGGGTTTTCACAAAATTATCAACCTTGTATTGCTCTCTCCAATAATCTATCATTTTCTTATTGCGTTTGTATAAATCTCTATTTTTAGTAATGAATTGTTGCTTCCATTCGGGCAAATCTGAAATGTCGTAATTCTTATTAAACTCATCACTCCAAATCGGAAAACCAATAGTTTTAAGATCAACATGTTTTATAAAATAATCCCACGCCTCTAGCACAGAAAGTTCATACTTAGAAATTTCATAACCCGATCCTTCGGTTTTCAAAGAGTGATCCAAAATAGAATCGATGCTTGGAAAATCTTTGTGGTTTTTTTTCAAGTTAAATTCAAGTTTCTTGGAGTATATCTGATCGTCTATCGCTAAAATAATTGTCCGTTCTCTAAGTTGGGGAATACCAAAATCAACTGGACTGACAATTAAAGGTTCATCAATCGTATTGTAGCCAAGTGCTCTCAGCGACTTTTTGATCACGTTCCAGGTATTTCCTTTATCATGTGTCTTTAAGTTTCGTACGTTCTCCAAAACTAATAATTTTGGTTTTTGGTTGTTTTCAATTTTATTCCGCAAAATTTTAATAATTTCGAAAAAGAGTGTTCCTCTCGGATCAGCAAAACCATTTTGGAGTCCGGCTTTAGAAAAAGGTTGGCAAGGAAATCCCGCACACAGTACATCGAAGTTTGGTATGTCTTGGAACGAAATCTTTTTTATATCATTCTCACTATTAACCGCGTGGTTTAATTTATATAACTTTATGGCGTTTTCATTAATTTCCGACGCAAAAACACATTCTGAATTTTCAGAAATTTTCTTCATTGCGAAGTGAAAACCTCCTAATCCTGAAAAAAGGTCTATAAACTTAAAGTCTTTTTGTAATAAATCCATATTATCCTCATAATATCTTATTGAAATTTATGTATTCTTGAAATAGTTTATCCAAATTAAATGTATCTGATAACCAAATCTTCTGCTTGGCATCTGTTGTCGTAAAGTAACCGAGTTGAAAGGCTTTAGAGATATTTATTGTCTGAACGTAACAAGATCTGTTCTTTTCATGGTTTCCATAATTGTAAACATTCCACACAACAAATATATCCCTGTCATAAATGCGTTCTACCCCAATAATGCAGCAAGTTATAGTGTTTGTTGTCGCTGTGAGTCTGTTTAAATCGAAACCTGCAATTTGAACTCTCCTTATATTTGGTTTCTCAGCCCATCCACTTTTACCAATTGTCCGAATGAAAGCAAAGATTGTATATTCTACAATTTTTGACATCGTAATTTTATACATTCCTTGTTCTGCCCTGACAATTCTAACACCTATAAATCCTGAGGTTTCGAATGCTTCTTTTAGTAGTCCATCTAGTTCTCTTCTTCTTTCCATACTAAACTGCCAAATATTTCGAAACAATTGAAATAATTTGTTCTCCAAAATTTTCGATCGACCACATAGTTAATTTGCAATCTTCGGTTAATGATTCAATATCTCTAGGTTTATGGGTTGTTATTCGAGTTAACTGATTATTAGTGAGAATTTGATACTGTTTGACCGTTCCCTGTAATTCTCTATATTTTTCTCTTCTAAATCTTTTAAGTTCATCAAACAAGGTGCTGAATGCTGTATCCATCTGATCAATGGGTAAGAAATCAACGGTTTGTCCTTTCGCTGGATCAAAATAGAGTTTCATAAAGTTTTGAACGTCATAATTTTTATCGCGATTTTTCTTGATTTGAGAAATAATTGTTGGTATAACAAACCGATAATAATTGGTGTCATTTTTAGTGAAGTTCGAATAGGCATAATAAGGATGTTTCTGTCTATAAGCAACATATGATGGTTGAATGAAAACATGATAGATATAATCAAAAAAGTCGTTACGAGTTTGAACCTTTAGAGATAATAAAGAAGGGTCAATAAGAATTGGCATTTGACCAATATCATTGAACGTGACCATTCTTCTAAATTCTTCATTTTCAGAAACATCTTCATCGAAGAAAAACAGATCAGTGGCTTTCACAAGTCTTTCATTATAAAAGTATTTTGCTAAGAATTCTATCGTTGCTACGAATAGAAAAAATCCATTTTTCACAAGGCCTAGTTTTTCACTATCTCTCGAAATTTTATTCATGGTTTGCTTCCAGGAATGATATGCTCCTTTGATGTGTTGTAAGGTCACTAGGAGCATAGTGTTGTATCTTTCGGAATATATAGTTTGGTAATACTCCTCGTTTTCGAGCATTTTTGATTTGCTATTTCGTGCAATTCCCGGGTGTTGATATATAAATGAAAATATCATTTGACCAAGTTCATCGTTTGAGGCATTTTGCCACCTGGCTTTAAATATTTCCTTATTTATCTTTTCACCCCTTTTAATACTTACGAAAATATCAACAGCGGCCAATTGTTCCTTAATTCTCTTCTGTTCAATTCTATTTGAAATAAGATCCTTCGATTTAATAGGCTTTTGAGTATTAGTTGCTTCAGCCACTTTGCCTAAAAACTCAGTATTGATATCTTTGTCTTCATATTTATTTTGAATTATCTTGCATAAAAGGGCAAAGTCTTGTTCGAATTGAGTATTGCCAATAATGCTAGTGGTTTGTCCACCATTTACTATAGAAAAGTTTTTAAATTCAATAAAACCATCTACTATCACATATGATTGGCAAGTGATTATTATTCCGTTATTGTAGTACCAAAACTTTTCTGGTTCCCTTAGAATACTTGTCTTGATACTAGCATCAATTTTGGTTGATTTTACATAATATCTAAGGTTACTGGCGAATAGTCCTTTTGTCGCATAATTAATATACAATTCTTTGAGAGAGTTAGCACTAATTGAAACAACTAATGATTTTTCCGGACCATATAGAATTTTTTGATCACCGATCGCCTTTAGTTTTCCACTGCTTACAAATAGAGTAGGTTGCTCCACATCTCTTACTATTTCTTCTACTTCATCATCGAAAAGTATTGTAAAACTCAGATTTGAAAGTTTTGATTCAAAACCAGAAACTACGTCTCTTATATATACTTTGCTCTCAACATCAAGAGGTTTAGAAAACAATAGGGTGTATGTAAGCAAGGTCGTGTCAGTAATCTTAAATTCCACAAATTGATTTCTAATTGCGACCATGTCTTGTTCTTTGTACCCATTAAATAGTTTAAGAAAAAAACTATCAATTTCTAAAAGGTATTCATCAAATTGTGAGGACATAATACATTTATATTGGTCGAACACATTAATCAAATCAAAAGCATTTACTTGAGATTTTGATTCAATTATTGATGAAAAATTAGAGAAGTCAAATATAGTTTCTTCTAGTTCGTCGAGAAGAGTATCATCAGCATTAAAGTGCTCATAAAATATAAATAATCTTAAAAAAATTGCTTGATCTTTCGAATTCTTATTAATTTTTGTAACACCCTGGATATTGTAAATATCTAATAGTTTTTGATAATAGGTAAAATTCATATTGAACCCCATTTATTGTTATAACGGCATTATATCAAATATAACAACATTTTTGGGTGTAAATTCGATTATAAGTCTTGTTTTGAGTAAACAACCATGTTAATAGTAGCAAAAGAGGTAAATTTAGAACTATTTAATAGTGAAGCCAAGTAGCATTATCGAATGTGACTTTAGAAAATAGGAAAGAAAATAATCAAAAGCTGTAATACAAGAAAATGGCTAAGAATTACTTCTTAACCATCATTTTCAAAATATAAAATATATCTTACTTATGTATCGCCTTACCTAATGCTCCCATTGCAGCTTCACCAACTATCTCCGATAGTGTTGGATGAGGATGAATCGCGTCTGCTAGTTCTTCGGCACTTGTTTCTAAGTTAAGGGCTAAGACTAGCTCACTAATCATCTCGGTCGCTTGATAGGCAAAGATATGAGCACCAATGACTTCAGAATATTTCTTATCAACAATAATTTTGATAAATCCTTCTTTTTCATTGTCGGCTAGGGCTTTACCATTACCAACAAGTGGGAAGATTGAAGTTTCATAATCTCTTCCTTGTTCTTTAGCTTGAGCTTCCGTAAGTCCGACGGAGGCAATCTCCGGACTGCCATAGACGGCTTGCGGGACTTTAGTGTAGTCCATTGGAAACACCTCATTACCAGTTGCGTGTTTTGCCGCTACTAGTCCTTCGTGACTTGCAACGTGGGCGAGCATATATTTGCCGTTCACATCACCAATTGCATAAACATCTTCAACATTCGTGCGGAGATATTCATCAGTGACAATATTGGCGCGATCCATGGCAAGTCCAAGTTTTTCTAAACCTTTACTGTTTGCCCGGGTGCCAACCGCCATGAGGACGAGATCAGTCTTAACTTTATGAGTTTTCCCATCATGGACATAATGAACTTCATCTTGCGTTACTTCTTTTACTTCGCCATTCGTAATAATTTTGATTCCAGCTTTATCAAGCGTCTTTAAGTAGGCATTACGAACATCTTCATCAATCGTGACTAAGATGGTTGGGAGTTTTTCAATAATCACGACTTTCGTCCCGAGGGTCGAAAAGATTGTCGCAAATTCAATCCCAATCACGCCACCACCAACGATGACAAGATGTTCAGGAATCTTCTTAATATTGAGTAGTTCCCAACTCGTGACAACAAAGCCTTTTTCATAAGCTTCTTTCACGCCTGGAATCGGTGGGACAATCGCGCTACTGCCGGTCGCGATGATGAGTTTCTTCGTTGTTAAAACTTCATCACCAACTTTGACTTCGTGGGCACTAAGCGCCTCACCATAGCCCATATAAACATCAACATTATTTTTTTTCAGCAAGAAAGAAACGCCGCCCGTCAGTTGTTTAACAACTTCATTTTTACGGGCAATCATCTTTGTCCAATCAACGGTAATTTCACCTTTGACATTAACGCCAAATACAGCGGCTTCTTTGACTGTTTTATAGACTTTAACGTTCTTTAAGAGCGTTTTGGTCGGAATACAGCCGTGATTAAGACAAATGCCGCCAATGTTTTCTTTTTCAATAAGCGCGACTTTTGCGCCTAATTGGCTGGCTTTAATCGCCGCGACATATCCGCCGGGTCCGCCACCAATTACGACTACATCATAACTTTTATTCATCATCACTCCTATTCCATGAGGAGGAGCGTCGGCTCACTTAAGAGTTGCTTAATTCTCATCAAGAATCGGCCTCCATCTGCTCCATCAATCACGCGGTGATCAACTGCAAGGGATAACGGTAAGACATAAGCAATGACAATCTCCCCATTTTTCACAATAGGTTTTTGCGCAATTTTACCAATGCCCAAAATAGCGACTTCAGGGTGATTAATAATCGGTGTGCCATAGGCAATATCCGCGGCGCCAAAGTTCGTAATTGTAAAGGTTGTATTTTGCAGGGCACTAAGGGCAATTTTCCGAGCCTTAGTGGCATCTCCGACTTCCCTTAGTTCGCGAGCAAGCGCAAAGATTGACTTTGCGTCGGCATCTTTAATATTAGGAACGATTAAGCCATCATTAGTATCGACGGCAATTCCGACGTTAATATATTTTTTATAGACCATCTCTTCATTAGCTTCATCAAAACTTGCATTAAAGCCTGGGAACTCTTTTAAGGCAATCGTCACGGCTTTGATAATAAAGGCCATGTAGGTTAGTTTAATCCCTTGCTTTTCAGCTTGAACTTTTGCGGCTTGCCGTAAAGCAACTAATTGATCAATTGCGACTTCATCCATTAAGACTGTATGCGGGATAATTTGTTTGGAATTAGCCATCGCCCGGACAATCGATTTACGAAGTCCACTAATTTTGACGCGCTCCACTTCACCTTGAACGCGAAGTGGTTCAACCACGGGAGTTTGTCTAATTTTAATTGTTTTAGTCGCACTTTCCGCCGCGTTTAAAATATCTTCTTTCATCACGCGTCCATTTTCACCTTGGCCTCTTAGCGTTGTGATATCAACCCCTAAATCCTTGGCTAACTTTCGCGCAACGGGGGTTGCAAGCACTTTAGTGCCCCCACCATTAGTGATGGCCTCTTTTTGTTCTTCACTAGTGGCAATGATGTCGCTCGAGACTTCAATTTCACCAATCACGCCAGGCGCCGATTCTTTTTCTTTAACAGCCGCTTTCGGGGCTTCAGTCTTAGCTTCAACCTTCTGTTCAACTTTAGCGCTTTCACCTTCGCCATCATCAATAATGACAACCGTTTCGCCAACGTGAATAATCTCGCCTTCAGGAGTGCCAATTTTAGTGATCACTCCCGTCGCTGGTGAGGGCAGTTCGGCATTGACTTTATCGGTCTCAACGACAACAAGCGTATCGCCTTCCTTGACCTGATCGCCAACTTTGACAAACCACTTTAAAATCTTACCTTCGTGTAGGCCTTCGCCGATATCAGAAAATTTAAAATCATACATATCTCTACCTCCTAGAACCTAACTACATTTAAAATTTGATCG
>Ga0265295_1000652_pt1 | contig 67386 bp, 63 predicted proteins | sample Munlansysbiofilm_FD_192503 | JGI IMG/M metagenome (GOLD analysis project Ga0265295, IMG submission 192503) | Leachate microbial communities from a municipal landfill in Southern Ontario, Canada - Methane capture system biofilm | ecosystem: Engineered > Solid waste > Landfill > Unclassified ...
TATGAACAAAAAATTGTATTTATTGTAACAGTAAAATAGTCCGAAAAAACGGCACTAAAAACGGAAAACAACAGTATAAATGTTATGGTTGTGGAAAACATTTTTTAGGAGGAGAAAGACTAAACAATAAAAAATTGTGGATAGAATATGTTGAAGGCAAGCAAACATATAAACAATTGAGCGAGCGTTATAAATGTAGTATAAGAACTATTCAGAGAAGGCTGGAAATTGTAAAAGTCAAAAATCAAGATAAGGAATCTCGCAAAGTTATTATTCTAATGGACACTACTTATTGGAAAAGAGGCTTTGGAGTAATGCTGTTCAAAGACTCCATTACAGGAGAAAATCTTTTAAAATACTATGTTAGATATGAAACAATATATCTATACAAAAAAGGGATAAAAGAATTGCAAAACATAGGCTTTGAAGTAATAGCAATAGTTTGCGATGGAAGAAAAGGATTGTTTACATCTTTTGATGATATTCCAATACAAATGTGTCAATTTCACCAGTGTGCCATTATACGTAGATATTTAACTAAAAACCTCAAGCTTTCAGCATCAAAGGAACTTATGGAATTAGTTAATATTTTAAAATGTACTGATAAAGAATCTTTTATTGGAGGCTTAAAACAATGGTATGAAAAATGGGAACCTTTTTTAAATGAAAGAACATTAAATAAGGAAACTAACAAGTCTTTTTATACACATAAAAAACTGCGAAGTGCCTATAATAGCCTGATAAGAAATTTTCCTTGGTTATTTACATGGTATGATTATTATGATCTAAATATACCCAATACAACGAATGCTATTGATGGTCATTTTTCAGATTTAAAGAAAAAACTACGCTGCCATAATGGGATGTCAATACCTCATAAAATGAAGTTTATAGATGAGTTTTTAAAGGCATAGTGTTCTCTAAAAATATCAAAAAGGACGTTCCGTGGAAGTCCTTTTCTTGACATTTTTTGTCGAACACTAATATTATCCCTATTTAGTTGCTCTCCAGCAGAGCTAAAGTCCGTTTATATTAGCACGACAAAATTAAAAAAGAACAGATAAAATAAAAACATTTAACAAAAAATACACCATGAAAAATGTCCATTATAAGACATCGTCTATTTGAAATCATGAAAAATGTCTATTACACCTCTTTTTATTGTATTTGCTTTAATTGTTTATGCATTCAAATATTGAATAAATAAATTTAATGTTGCCGTAAAAGTACAAAATAAATCGTTTTAGAGACGTTTTTCCAAAGAATTTTTAACGCAAAACTTGAACAACCCCTTGAATGGTTGAACTTAAATTACCATCGGTGATTTCCAGGATAAAGAAATAGCTCCCGTCTGGCAAGTTTGGAGCATTCCAAGAATTGTCGTATTGGTAGCGTTCGTATACTTTATTCCCTTTGGCGTTAACAATAATCAATCTGTTTTTTTGGAATTTATCGAGATTTTGAAATACAAAATAATCATTATATCCGTCGTTGTTTGGAGTGAAAACATTGGGAACTACGATTTGCGACACATCCAGTTTTTCAATAATGTTTGACGTTGCAACAGTGGGCTGAGTTTTGTTTGTGTTTTCTGAGATATTTTTGGAATTTTCAATTTCAAAATTCTCTTCTTTAATTGGGTGATTTTGATTTGTAACTTCTTGCTTTTGTACAGGTGTTTTGGTTGAGGTTTTAGCCTGATTGTTAGCAGCAATGACAGGAAGAGTGTCTTTTGTTATTTCTTTTTCTGTGGGTGAAGTTTGAGATTTTGAGGGTTTCTCCTTTAAGCTGCCTTTTTGTTCTTTATGGTTCTCTTTTTTGTCAATTTCATTCTTTTTGTCAACAGAAATTTTGTTTGTCTTTTCAGTATTTTTGTTTTCTGTTGGAGTGTTATCAATAATAATTATCTCTTTGGTTTCAAGGGGTTTATCTTCTGGAGTTATTACAATTTCTGTTTTTACAAGATTTTCATTTGTAGATTCTTTTTCAGAATTAAAATGATACAACAAACCAACAGACGTGGCTACAATAGCCGTTGTTGCAATAGCGGTAATTTTTCCTGCAATTCCGCCGAAAAACGGAGTCAATGATTGGCCTGCCGAGGATGGATCAACATTTGTATTTCCTGCACTTGGAGGGCTTACAGGTGGTAGGTTTTGAGCAATACTTTCCCAACATTTTTCCGAAGGAATTTCAGAAAATTGCTGTAAGCTTTCTATAATATCTTTTTCACTCAGTAAACTCATAACTTAGGTGTTTAATCTTTTTTGAAGCCATTTTCGTGCTTTTGAAAACTGCGATTTAGAAGTCCCTTCTGAAATGCTCAACATCTCACCAATTTCACGATGATTGAAACCTTCCACGGCATACAAATTGAAAACAACTCGATATCCTTCCGGCATCGTGTTCACCAATTGTAAGATTCGTTTTGCTTCCATCTGTTCAATTACTGTTTCTTGTTTTTCACTTACGTCAAACACATCATCAATGTTTTGGTGAAAGCGATATTTGCTATTTTGTCTAAAATGACTAATGGCAGTGTTTACCATTATTCGTTTCATCCAACCTTCAAAAGAACCTTCGCCTTTATACATCTCTAACTTTTGAAATATTGTGGTAAAACCCTCAATCAAAACGTCTTCAGCATCTTCGCGCGAGTTGGTGTAGCGTATGCAAACCCCCATAAGTGTTGAAGCAAATTTATCGTAAAGTTCTTTTTGAGCAATGCGATTATTTTTCAGACATTCACTAATTAAGGTTTCTTCATTCAACATTTCATCTGTTATTTGGTGTAGACGTTTCGAATAGCTTATTCGTTGCTCATGTAGATCTCTTTATTTCATATTGGGTGCTTTTTCGAAAAAATTAATTCCATTATAATTCTTTAATAGATAAATATAATGAGTTCTGTAGGGTTTGGAAAAACGACTTAAAATAACCGTATCTGGGGGAAGGATTTTTTCAAAATAGTTGGATAATGATTCGTTTGGATCTCGAAACGAAGTATTTGAGGTGATAAAATATGCATCCTGACCTTTTTTAATACCGCCTCGATAATCGTTTATCCAAGCAAATTTATGCGTTTGTTCCAAATCCCCATATACATATAATTTTAATTTATTGGGCGAAGCAAGATACATGTCTAAATGAGCCGCAGGAAACCATTTATTGGACAACATAAAATGATTTTCGTTTATTATCTTGGTTTCTAAATGCGATTTTCTGATTTGTGAAAATGATTTATTCAAATCTTTCCAACCAGCTAATTCTGAACTGGGATCATTTTTTATTTTACTTTCCGGTAATAAAAATCCAGTCTTAATGTGAATAAACGAAATTAGAATAACCGAAAAGTACAGTATTATTGCTGCAATAATAAATCTTCTTTGAGTTTTTCCCCAATTTTTTGTCAAATAGATGGATGCTGGAATTATGGCCGTAACAAAAGCGGGTCCCGACCAGTGTGGCAAAGTAAAACGAAAGAGTGAAACAAATAAAAACAGAAAAACTAAAGGCAGAGAAAACCATAAAAAGAAAATTCCTTTATCACGCTCTTTGTCCGAAAAAGTTCGTTTAAAATGGATAATGCTAAGTACAAAAATTAGCCATAAAAAAGGATTATTGTATCCTATTTGTCCCAAAAGCTCTTGAGCAAAATATTGAAGATTGATGCCACTTTCTAATAATGAAACCCGATTTCCATGAAATGTAAAACTAATGAAATCATTTTGGACATTCCACCATAAAACAGGCGAGAAGGCAATTAAACTCAGAATAACGGCGATATATAATTCTGGTTTTTTGAGCCAAAATCGTCGGTATATAAGAACAAAAAATCCCGCCGAAAACCATAAAATCCCACCGTGGTATTTTGACAGCATTGACAATCCTGTGAAAAGCCCCGCCAACAGAATATCTGTATTGAATTTTCGACTTGGATTTTCGTGGATTAATGCGGCATAAAAATAAAAAAGTCCGAGCAACCAAAAAGTGAGCATTGGCGAATCGGGCATAATAAACAATCCGGAAACAATGGAAGCATAAAAAGATACATTATATAAAACAATGGCCAAAAAAGCAGCCTTTTTGTCAGAGATTTTTTCAACAAATTTAAAGAGCAAAAAAAGATTTAAAAGAGAAAACAACAATGGACCAATTCTGAAAAAAATTTCATGCGAAAAACATAGATTAAAAGTCGTAAGCTGAATGAGCCAGCCTACCATAGGGGCATGATCAAAATGACTCCAGTCGGGATACAGAGCAAAAACTCGATAATATACCTCATCGTTTCCCAGATTAGTAAAACTTCCAACCAAAAGACGCAATACAAAATTGATAAGGCTAATTAAAATTGCCCATTTTACATATTTATTTTCTTTTGCAAAATTCATTCCCTCTTCTTTAAATGCGAAAATAATAAAGTTTCTAATGAGATGAACAATTATTAAATTTTTTTTAGTAAACTTGCTCTTTCTTTAATCTAGAGATTAGTTAAAATATACTCTAAAAGACAAAACATATGCCAGCTCTTTTTAAGATTTTTATCGTAGAAGATGATCCTTTTTATGCTCGACTTATTCAGCATCATTTTGGAATATTTGCTGACTGTTACACCGAGATTTTTTTAAATGGCACCGAATTGTTGCAAAATTTACATCGTCAACCCGATATTATCACCTTGGATTATGGATTGCCCGATATCGAAGGGGTTGAGTTGTTGAAAAAGATAAAACAATACAATGCCGAAATTTCAGTGGTGATCGTTTCGGGACAAAATGAGCTCACCAATGCAGTTAATCTTTTCAAAGCTGGAGCTTTTGATTATGTGTTTAAAACACCCGAAACAATGCAACATTTACTGTTGATTGTTGAAAAACTAAAAGAGCAATTGTTGAAAAAAAGGGAAAAGAAAAGCATGGAAAAATTGTTGCAACAGGGCTATGATTTGACAAAAGTATACGGTAGGAGCGTAGAAGTAGATAAAATCATTTCTTTTGTCCAGTCGGCATGTTTATCAAGCAATCCTGTGCTTGTTCAAGGAGAAAAAGGAAGTGGTGGAGTTTTTATTGCCAAACTAATTCACTACAATTCTTCTCAAGCTAAAAAACCTTTTGCAGAGCATATGTTGGAATACAAAGAGCAGAAAGAAATCGATGCTGAACTTTTTGGATTCGAAAAACTTTACAAAGCTGATATTCAGACCCAGAAAAAAGGAAAAATTGATGAGGCGAACAAAGGAACGCTCTATATTGACGAAATTTCAAATCTTGGAGTAGATGCCCAAGAAATGTTATTGAAACTAATTCAAGAAAAAAAGTTCAGACGTGTAGGTAGTTCAAGAGAGGTGAAGGCAAATGTTCGGATTATCGCATTCACGAAATATAATTTATTACAAAAAGCTGAAAAAGGAGAATTTAATAAAGAACTCTATTATGCTCTTGCCAGTCTTTCTATTCAGTTACTACCTCTACGTTATCGCATCGAAGAAGTGATTCCTTTAGCCGAATATTTTGTGAGAGAACATTGCGAAGAAATGGGTATTCCACATAAAATATTTAGCAAAAGTGCACGAAAAAAACTATTGAATTATTCGTACCCTGATAATGTTTCAGAGTTAAGAGCCATTGCAAATCAAGCCGTAATTTCTAGTACTGGTAGCATTATTGATTCTGAAAACATAATATTGAACGATACTCGAAAAAATGTGTTTTCTTGTGATATGGAATACACTTTAGAACAGTATAACGAATTGATAATAAAACATTATTTAAACAAGCATAATAACAACGTAGCCGACGTTTCAAAAATACTCAATATATCAAAATCTACAATTTATCGTTTATTGAAAAAAGAAAGAGAAATATCAAAAGAACAAAACTTAAACAAATGAAAGCAATTGACATAACAATATCCGATATTGCACCTCTAAAGACTTCTGATACCGCTGAATACGCACTTAGGATGATGGAAGAGTTTAAAGTGTCGCATTTGCCCATTGTAAACAATGAAGTTTTTTTAGGAGCAATTTCAGAATCAGATATTTTAAGTGAGGAGGATTTAACGCAAGCCATTGGCTCGATAAAACTTTCTTTAAGCAGGGTTGCTGTTTTTGAAAATCAGCATATTTATGAAGTTTTGAAACTCATTTCCGAAACCCCTTTATCAATAATCCCCGTTTTAAATGCTAAAAATCACTATTTGGGTTGCATAACGCTATATGATTTGCTGCTCAGCATGTCCACTCTGACGGCTATTTCAAATCCTGGTGCAATTATCATTCTCGAAATGTTTACGCACGATTATTTATTATCGCAAATTGCGTCTATTGTAGAGTCGAATGATGCCAAAATTTTGAGTTTGTATATCCAAACCCAAACCGATTCTACAAAAGTGAATGTTATTATAAAGATTAATAAAAATGATATTTCTTCTATCGTAAGCACATTTAATAGATATAATTACATTATCAAAGAGTCTTTTTCGGAAAGTGATTACTTCGAGATGTTGAACGATAAATACGACGAATTTCTATCTTGGCTAAACATATAAAAAAATGCCTTTTATTTTGCTTTTTCTCGCCTTGATTATTGCTCCGTTTGCCTACGGAATGGGAGAAGTGCAGTTTTCAGAAAACGACTCTATTCGTATTTCCGAAATTGCAATAAGTGGAAATAGACGAACTCAAAATCAAATTATTCTGCGAGAATTGGAATTTAATGTGGGAGATTCTTTTCTTGCTTCTGATTTAGAAATTATCCTAAAAAAAAGCAGGGAAAATTTAATAAACACATCTTTATTTAATTTTATCGACATTGTTAAAGATTTAGATACCAGCTCCTTGATGCTAAAAATTCAGGTGAATTTAATTGAACGATGGTACATTCTTCCTTATTTTGCAATCAAATCAGCAGAGGAAAACATTAATTCTTGGTGGGGTCAAAAAAACATAGAGCATTTAAGTTTGGCAATGACCGTTGTTGATAACAACTTTAGAGGAATGAGAGAAGAGTTAATTCTAAAAACAAATATTGGATACGATCGAAGCTTTGGTTTAACTTATTCAATACCGTATGTAAATAAGCAAAAAACGCTGGGAGTGATGATAAATACGGAATATGGTGCTTACAAAGAAATGATTTTGGGCATTGAAGATTATGCTTATCGCTTTTTTCGAAGTCCTGAAAACTTGGTCTTGACAAAATATTCAGCAGGAGCTGGCATTTTATGGCGACCTTTATTTAGAACCACACAGCAGCTAAACTTAGAGTATCACAATGCCTCTTTTTTAGATGAGGTTTTAGACTTGAATCCCAATTTAGTATCGACCCGAAAAATATCCTATTTGCGTATTTATTCTAAATTAAAAATCGACCACCGAAACAACAAAGCCTATCCAACCGAGGGTTCGTATGTTGATTTAATTATTACGCAAACGGGATTGGGGCTTTTGTCTGGAGAAAAAAACATGCAAAGTTCTTTCGAGACCAACGTTCGTTTTTATCAAGCCATAAGCAAACGGCTTTTTTGGGCCAGTGGAATGCATGGTGTTATTGCCAAAAACGCTTCAAAGACGGAATATTTTGGTCAAGAAATTGGAAATTACAACAATGAAATGAGGGCTTTTGAAAATTACAGAATCCCCTTTACAGAAGCTTTTATCAGTAAAAACAATTTTAAAATACAAGTAATTCCCAAAAAAGTAAAAAAAATACCTTTTTTAAAAACAGAAACATTTAGCCTAATTCATTATGCGGTTTATTTGAATGCCTTCTTCGATCTAGCCTATGTTAAGCCCGATTGGCAACGCAATCCTCTGCTCAATAGAAGGGCGTTAAAATCGAACTTTTTTTATAGTTCGGGTGTTGGTTTAGATGTTGTAACTTACTACGATATGGTTTTTCGTTTTGAATGCAGTCGGAATTTTGAATTCAATAGTTGGGGATTTTTCGTACATTTAAGGACTTCAATTTAAAAACAATGAAAGAGAAAAAAGTGTTTGCTATTTATGGAAATACCCGAAGAAATCAATCCGTTGATGTTTTTCAAAAAGTAATTGATGCTCTAGAAAAAAAATCTGAAATAATGTTTTTTTTTGAACCACTGTTCAAAATTATTGAAAAAAAAATCAAAATTACGCTGCCTGTAAAACTTTTTAATACGCCCGAAGATTTATTTGAAAATGTAGATTGTATCTTGTCAATTGGCGGAGATGGAACTTTTTTAGGCACTTTACTTTTTGCTTCCAACAACGATATTCCCGTTTTAGGAATCAATAACGGACAATTGGGGTTTTTGGCAAATATACAAATCGAAGATTTGGAAATGGCCTTACAAAATTTTATTGATGGCGATTACGAACTCGATCAACGTGCGGTTCTCGAAATAATTCGACAGGATGAAACATTTTTAAACAAACCAATTTATGCGTTGAATGATGTTACGATTCGCCGGAGTGAAAACGCTTCAATGTTGTCGGTTAAAGTCGACGTAAACGATGAGTTTTTAAACAATTATTGGGCAGATGGAATCATTGTTTCAACGCCAACCGGGTCTACTGCCTATTCTTTAAGTTGCGGTGGACCGATTTTAATGCCCAAATCCAATGCTTTTATTATAACGCCTATTGCATCGCACACGCTTACTGTCAGGCCTTTGGTTCTTTCCGACGAGAGCTTTCTTTCGATTAAAGTATCCGGCAGAACATCTCATTATACCTTGGGAGTGGATTCAAGCAGTTATAAAATGGACATCTCAACTCCATTAATCGTTAAAAAAGCACCATTCAAAATTAAAATTGTAAAACTAAACCAACACTCTTTTTTAAAAACCATTCGCGAAAAACTCTTTTGGGGACACGATAAGAGAAATTAATTTACGCTAAAAACATTTATAATAATGAAGAAAAATTTATTTCTGCTCTTATTCTTATTGTTGAATATCTCTATTTTATATTCACAAAAGGGACAGCAAGAAAATATAAAAAGACACATTTCGGTTTTGACCTCAGATTCCATGCAGGGTAGACAACCGGGCTTGGATGGCGACAAAATGGCAGCGGAATATATTCGAAAGGAGTTTCAGAAAATGAATATTTCACTTTTGGGAGAAGATGGTTTTAATTATTTTGAAGTGGTCACTTCGGTAAAAGCTGGAACTAAAAACCAATTTACTTATTTGAATAAAAACTATGTTTTAGGAGTTGATTATACCCCTATAACGATTTCGAAAAATGACGCTTTGCATGCGAATATTTATTTTGCAGGATACGGTTTTGATATTGATACAGATAGTTTGAAATGGAATGATTATCCCACCTCTTTTCATGTAAACCGAATGTGGGTAATTGTTATTCGTGGTGTTCCTGATCCGAATAATCCAGATTCTAAATATGCACCCTATGCTTCGGATTGGGCAAAAATTGCAAAAGCAAAAGACAAAGGAGCAAAAGGCGTTATTTTGGTTTCGCCCAAAAATTTGGAACCCAAAGATGAATTAATGCCGCTTTACCTTGATCAACAAGCTGGTACATCTGCAATTCCTGTGATTAATATCCGCAGAGCCGTTGTCAACGAAATGCTTTGGAATTATGGAATTGACATAGAAGAAATTGAGAAAAGAGCAGAAAAAAAAATGGAATATAAAGGGATACTTATTCCAAATAAATTAGCGGCTATTACAGATTTGGATATTACACGTTCGGTCACTCAAAATGTTGTTGGAATTATTGATGGAAGCGATCCCGTTTTGAAAAATGACTTTGTCGTTGTAGGTGCTCATTACGATCATCTGGGATATGGCGGACAGGGAAGCAGTTCGCGCTCGCCAGACACCATTGCTATTCATCCAGGAGCCGATGATAATGCTTCGGGAGTGGCAGTAATGCTCGATCTTGCTAAGAAACTACAAGCCAATAAATCGAAATTGAAAAAATCAGTTGTTTTTGTTGCTTTTGGAGCCGAAGAACTCGGTATAATTGGCTCAAAAGAGTTTTTAAAAACTAGTTTAATTGACCCTTCGAAAATTAAAACCATGATAAACTTAGATATGGTTGGACGATTAAACGAAGAACAAAGGCTTCAAATTGCAGGCACAGGAACGGCTCTCGAATTTGACAAATACATTGATATTGCAAATGTGAAATATAAATTTTCAATTCAAAAAAATCAAGATGGATACGGGCCTTCTGACCACTCTTCTTTTTATTCTGAAAAAATACCAGTTTTATTTTTGTCTACCGGAGCTCACGAAGATTATCATACCGTATTTGATACCGAAGATAAAATCAATTATTCGGGCATTGCAAAAATTTCAAATTTCACGTATGATTTTGTGTTTGATTTATTAAACAAAAACAGAACAGTCACATACAATGAGTTGTCCGCCCCTGTATCTACACAAGGACATGGACGATTAAAAGTGACTTTGGGCATTATTCCCGACGTTTCGGGCGGTGACCAAAAAGGTCTGAGAATTGATGGTGTTCGCAAAGGAGGCATTGCCGATTTGGCGGGTCTTATAAAAGGAGATATTATTGTTGCCATAGATGGAAAACCAATCGGAAACATTTATGATTACATGGCTCGAATGTCGGCATTAATACCCGGAAAAACAGCAACAATTGACTATATTAGATCAGAAAAAACAGAGGTTACCATTGTGCAATTGTAAGCTCTATCTTGATTTTGTTTAAGATTGTTTTCTCAACATTTTTTATTCTATCTCTTTCTTTTCAGGAATAAATATTGAAGCCAAAATGCTGACTGTTAGAATCAAGAAAATTATGATTAATGAGTGATATGTTTCAAATCCCAATGCCTCTAATTGTGAGTGAGCCAGCATTTTAGTGCCGATAAATGTTAGCAATATGGCAAGTCCTAAATGAAGGAAGCGGAACATTGGAAGAATATTACTGACCAAGAAGAACAAAGCTCTAAGTCCCAAAATTGCAAAAATATTAGAGAAGAACACCACAAATGGATCTTTGGTAATGGCAAAAATAGCAGGAATAGAATCAACGGCAAAAACAACGTCCGATAATTCTATCATAATCAAACAGATTAACAAAGGAGTAATGTACGTTTTGTGATTATCTCTATAAATAAAATCTTGTCCGTGTAGCGTTTTTGTAACGTTAAAGTGCTTAGACAGCCATTTTACAATCATATTTTGGCTTGGGTCTTTTTCTTTTTCATGCTTTGTAAAAAACATTTTGAGTCCGGTAAATATTAAAAATGCACCAAAAATATATAAAACCCAATCGTATTTTTGAATTAGAGCAGCACTGGCGAAAATGAAAATAAAACGCATCACAACAGCACCGATAATACCCCATGTAAGGACTCTTTTGTAGTGTTCGCTTGGAATTCCAAAGGAAGCAAAAATGAGAATGAAAACAAAAATATTATCAATGCTTAGCGATTTTTCAATCAAATAACCCGTAATAAATTCTATGGAAAGAGTGTTTCTATACAATTGCAAAGCCTCATTGAGGCTTAATCCATCAAGTTCTAGCCCATGTTTATACTTGTCAGAGACCATTTTAATGTCTTCCATGGTTTCCAATCCATGGAGTTCGTGTCCCCAAAATCGGAGCATTACAAAAAACAGAAGTGCAGAAGCAATCCAAATAATCGACCAGATTAAAGATTCTTTAATGCCAACTACGTGAGCTTTGCGGTCAAAAATACCCAAGTCGATAATTAAAAATAGAATGACGAGTAAAATAAATCCGCCAAAAAACAGAATTTCATTATGGTTCATTGATTTTTTTTGGTAAAAGTAATATTTTAAATTTTGTTTGCGATGAAATTTTTCAAATAGTCCTTCTCTATAGGGTTTATTTTATGAATTTGTAAGAAAATAATGAGAAATTATAGAGGAAGTGTTTATAAAAAACAAACCTGAAAAGAAAAATAATGTAGTTTTGTTTAAAAAAATGGAATTTAGGACAGCCTTAAATAGCTTTTCTTCAAAATTTAAAATAGAAGGAAAAGACAAGCTCTTTTTTATGGGCTCTTGTTTTACGGAAAATATTGGAAATCAGCTGCAAAGACTAAAGTTTGAGTCCATTATTAATCCTTTTGGAATTGTTTATAATCCAATTTCTATTTCTAACTCTTTAGAAATATTGCTTCAGAATAATCAATATTCAGAAACTGATCTGTTTGAACATGAAGGTGCATGGCATTCTTTTGATTTTCACAGTCGGTTTTCGGATGCTGTAAAACAAAATAGTATAGAGAAAATAAATCAAAGCATTACGAGTGCTTCTGTGGCATTAAAAAGTGCAAATATTCTTTTTATTACATTTGGTTCGGCTCATGTTTATCTTTTAAAGAGTCAGAATAAGCTTGTAGCCAATTGTCATAAATTGCCAGCAAGTTATTTCGACAAAACATATATTGAATTTAATCAAACGTTGAATATTTACAACTCACTTTTTGAAAAACTCAAAGAGCAGAATCCGAATTTAAAAATAATTACTACGCTGAGTCCAGTTCGATATCTTTCCGACGGTTTTGCCGAAAATCAAAAAAGCAAAGCTATTCTCACCCTTCTTTGTCACGCTTTAAAAGATAATTTTGAATTTGTAGATTACTATCCCGCCTATGAAATTATGATGGACGATTTGCGTGATTATCGTTTTTATGCCGACGACATGATACATCCTAATCATTTGGCTATCAATTATATATTTGATCATTTTTCAACAGGATATTTTGAAAAAGAGACGCTTTTTATGATTCAAGAAATATCGAAAATAAAAAAAGCGATGGAACATAAAGTGTTTTTAAAGGAGAGTGAAGCCTATAAAACACATTGTCAAAAAATAATTCAGCAAATTGAATTTCTTGAAAAAAAATATCCCTTTTTGGATTTTTCACCAGAAAAGGCTTTCTTTATTCATTGAGAAATCAGAGGACTACATATCTAATTAGAAAGAAAATCCACTCAGTTTTGTATCCTTATTGCATCGCTTTTTTAATGTCTAGGTTTGTAAAAAGCACAAATTCAAATTTTTCGAGTTGGTTTTACCAGAATATAGAAATATAACGAAACAGCATCTAATTTAAGTCATAAAAAAAGGGGAGTCATTTTGACTCCCCTTTTTGTAAAAACTTTTAGATTATCGAATGGCTTCTAGGAATTCGGCATGGCTAAAATGTTTCATAAATTCTCTATCATCTTTCGCTTGCGCTTTGAATGAAGCATCCATTTCACATGCTTTTTTCAAGTTGGAAAGCATGCTTGCTTTGTTGCCCGAACGACTTGCAACCACAGCAGCAAGATAATGCGATGCAGCAGTTTTGTTTTTCATGCAATCAAGATTTTGAGCTGCACCATTTAAGTTGCCTGATAAAAGTTGTGCCAAAGCTACGTTGTAGTCACAAGTTTTGTTTCCAAACAAACTAATTGCTTTTGCATAATCACCTTCTTTTATAGCAAAAATTCCCATGTTGTAATTTTGGTTTACACCATTTTTTTGCGAAGATTCAATATATGATTTTGCAGAAGCGAAATCTCTATTAATCATTGCAATAACACCTAGATTATTAAGTACCAATCCGTTGTTTGGCGACATTGTATTTGCTTTCTCAGCCATTGTTTTGGCTTCGCTGTAATTTTTTGTCATAATTAATACAGCTGCTAAGTCATTATAACCTCTCCAATCTTCAGGATATGTTTTAATAGCATTGCGATAAATTTTCTCTTTAGTTGCTAAATCATTGGTTAAAGTGGCGGAGTAGAAAATTTCTTTGGTATCTAGTTTTTCAGGTTCGGTAGTTGCTAAAGTAGCAATATCTTCATCTGTTTTGCGAGGCTCAAGACAAGTAAGTTTGATTACTGCTCGACGAAGTGGAGGCAAGATATTCTCTTCAATTTCTTGATAAATTACAGTCATGTTTCTGATTTCTTGTTCACGACGAGCCACATCTGCTTGGTTGCGAACAACATTAAGAATTGCATTTTTGTCTTTTATATTAGACGCTTCAATTGCTTTCATGAAACCTTCCCAGTCTTCACCGTTGGCTTTTGGTGTAAGTTCTGGAAGTACTGATTGTACATCTTTCTCTTTAATTTTTAATTCTTTTGCTTTTGCTTTTCTGAAAGCACTTACTTGATCTTTAAACCATTTGTTGGCTGTTGCAGAACGAGATTCTGAAAGTTTTGAGTTGCGAGACTCTTCTCCTTCAGGAGACGCCCATGCATTCAAGCTTAATTCCTTAACTTTATATTCTTTTTTGATAAAATCAATGAAGCTTTCTAATTGTTCTTTAGATTTAGCGTCTTGGTTCAAGGGAACTCTCCAGTTTAAGTCAGATCTGTCAAGCTCGAAGTAGATTACTGCTTCTTTAGAAATAAGAACTTCTTTTTCGTAGCCATGATTGGCGAAAATAACATTTGTGCCAGTTCCAGGTGCCGCTTGAGAAGACAATTCTGGGTCAATAATAGTTCTTTCGCTGGTATAAATGATACCATCAGCAAGTTTAATTTGAGTCATTTCTGCTGATTTCTTTTTCAACTGAGCCTTGGCATTAGCATATAAAACTGAGCTGTTGTAGTTTGGATCGTAATTAAATGTTTCTGTGTAACTGAATGATCCACCTAGTTTTTTATTAATAACAGTACCTTCGCCTTCCGCTTTTTCACCTTTTAGTTTAATGGATCTAAGTTCGATGGTTCCTTTATCGGATTGAAGAACAGGAACTATTTCCATCATTGCTTTTTTATGAAAATATTTTGGTGGAATTTTACCATTAATGGTTACTTGAACTTTTCCGCCATTTGTTTCAAGCATTTCGGGCTTAACTTCATACCTAACATCCGGATATTTCTTGGTCATTTTTTTTAAACCACAACCAGAAAAAACAAAGACCGAAAGTATGAATAAGACAATAAGATTAAGATGTGATCTTTTCATTTTGATTATTTTTAGTTTATATATTGTTCACTTGATGATTAAAATTTTGGCAAAGATATGTTTTTTTTTCTTAAATGGCAAAAAATTATTTGATTTTAGGGTGTTAGTTTTCAATACTATTATCATAAAAATTTGAAAAAACAGGGCTTAAATTTATTTCGTCTTTAATAACAAATGCATTTGGATATTCTGCTTGAATTTGTCGCAAGAAACCTCTGGCTTCGTGACGAGTTCTAAAATCGCCAACTCTGATTCGAAAGTTAGGTTCACGAAAAGTCAAATAGCTAGGGGTTCCGTGATGTTTTGCATTAAACCTTGATTGTATTGTTTCGGCTGCATTTCTTGAATTATTGCCCGAATCAAAAAATATTTGAACTCTAAATCCTGAAATAGATTTGACTTTCTCGTTTGCCTGAATGTATTTTGTCGTTAACTCTTCAATGCCTGCCTCTTTTTGGATATTAACCTCTTGTGCTTTTATAAAAGATGGAAACATCCAAATATTTATTATTAGAAGCAAGAAGGAAAGAAAAGGAGTGCAAAATGTTTTCATTTTTTATTCTTTAATAGATAATACAGGTATCGTACATTGATTTATTAATTGTTGAGCTTCTTGACCAATCATAGATGAAACGTCACTTGCTTTGTTCTCTGTCATTATAGCTAACAAATCTATATTCGATTTGTTTATAAAATCTAAAATATCTGCTGTAATATTTGAAGTATTAATGCTGTCTTGATACACAGTGATGCCTTCTTCTTTGATAAGATTAAAGGCCGAAGTTGTTGCTAAGTCAGCTTTTCGGTTGATTGTTTTGAGAGGAGTTGAATACAATGTTAGTATTTGGATTTCTGCTTTAAATATTTTTGCAAATTTAATAACCAATCCCAGTTTGTCGAGCGTATGGGGAGTGTGGTCTATCGGGGTAAGTATTTTTGAGATGCCTTTTCCCGAAAAAGAGTAGTTGGGTCGAATGGAAATAACAGGGCATTGTGCGGTTGATACAATCCGATATGCATTGCTGCCAATCCAATAATCTTCAAAACCCGAGCCTCCGTGAGTGCCTAAAACAATTAAGTCAAATTCCAAGGATTGAGCATATTGAGCAATTTCTTTATACACTTTTCCACTTCTTATGGCTGATTGCATTTCGATACCTGGAAATTCTTTGCGAATTTTATCCAGTTGATTATTCAGATTCTTTTTTGCATCTTTTTTATATTCGTTGACAATTATTTCACCGTGTAAATCCAACGAAGAGCTATTGTCAATCCACAAAGACGTAATTCCTGTGTTCAGCTCTGTAGCTAAAGTTGCAGCATATTTTAAGGCATGTTCAGATCCAGTTGAAAAGTCGGTAGGTGTAAGTATTTGCTTCATTGTTATTATTATTACAGTAAAATATTTATGGCTAAATTAATAAAAATATCAATGTTGAAAACAGAATTTTATAAAAACAAAGAGAAACTTCTATTTATTATAATTTTCTGGTTATAAATATACGCATTATGAGATCAAAAAACCGAAAAATGTATACTTTTGCCGAATGTTGAAGCGAATTTTGAACTTAAGTTTTGAATCTTTAGCCGAGCGGAATGTTTATCGGCTTCATATGCTCTATTCAATTATTGATGGAATCATATTGGGAGTGCTTGCTTTAAACGAATTCGTTTTTTTGAAAAGCCTTAAAGGAACGAGTTTTCAGGTAGGTTTTTTATTTCAATTTAGCGTTATCGTATTGGTCTCTTCGGTGGCATTAAACGAATTTGTCAATCGAACCAAAGACAAGAAAAAAATGATCCGAATTTTAGCATTGGCCACCCGCTTGCCGCTGATGTTGATTGCCTTTTTTCCGTCAGATAGCAATTTGATGTATGGAAACACCATGTGTCATTGGGTTTTCTTAAGTGTGTTTTTTATCTATTTTAGCGCCAATCCTATTATATATCCTGTTATTAATCAAATACTTATAAAAGCCTATTCTCGGGAAAATTTTGGAAGATATTATAGCCATGCAGCTTCGGCAAATAAATTCGTGATGATGATTGTTACATTTGCGTATGGCTTGCTTCTCGATAACTATTTAAATTCATATCTTTTTGTTTTTCCCATCATTTCATTGTTGGGAATTTCGGCATTTTTCGTGTTGACAAAAATCCCTTTTTCTTCCGAAGATATTCCAATATCGAGTAATTCTTGGTATCAATCCGTGAAAGATTCAATTAAGCAAATGAACTTTACACTGCGAACCAACAAAGCATTTAAGGATTTTGAAATGGGATTTATGTTTTATGGCTTTGCTTTTATGGGAACCGTGGGTGTGATTGCCATTTATTTTGATAGAGCTTTGGAATTAAATTATTCGAGTGTTGCTTTTTATAAAAACTCATACAATCTCATTGCTATTGTTTTATTGCCCTTTTTAGGAAAATTAATTGGACGAATTGATCCCCGAACTTTTTCGATGGTCACATACGCAGGATTGGCGGGCTATGTTCTTTTTATTGGACTGACTGAGTTTTTCCCATTTTATGTCGAAATTTGGGGCATAAAACTTTATTTCACTTTGCTTATAGCTGTTCTTTCCAATGGGTTTTTTGCTGCTGCCATGGCTTTACTTTGGTATATTGGCTCGGCCTATTTTTGCAAAACCGAAGAAACCGCTGATTATCAGGCCATACATTTAACCCTCACCGGATTGCGGTCCTTTTTTGCACCTCTGATTGGAATTGTACTTTACGAATGGTTTGGTTTTTTTGCTACTTTTATGATAGGTTTTGCAATGCTTCTAGTAGCTGTGGGCATTAATTTTTGGTCACTAAAACAAAAACGATAAAACAATAAATGGTTAATCTTGATAAAATATCAGTTTCCTTTGATGGAGTAAAAGTAATTGAAGAATTTTCGATGAATGTTAAACGTGGTCAAAAAGTTGTAATTTCGGGACCATCGGGCATCGGAAAATCTACTATTTTAAATTCTATCTTGGGTTTTGTAGAAATACAAAAGGGTTCTATCGAAATTGATAAAATGCTTCTTTCGGCTTCCACCATCAAACAGATAAGAGCAAAAACAGCCTGGCTTCCGCAAGACCTTTATTTTAAACTCGATTCAGCCGGAGATCTCTTGTTTTTTCCATTCTCTTTTGCTCAAAACAAAAATCATAAACCGACCGAAAATGAAATATCCGAAATGCTCGAAAATCTGCAACTCGAACAAAACATTTTGTCAAAAAAACTGGATGAGATTTCGGGAGGACAAAAACAAAGGGTAGCACTGGCATCGCAACTGCTTTTGAAAAAAACACTACTTTTGCTCGACGAACCTACTTCTGCCCTCGACGATGAAGCGCAAAATGCGGTAATTAAAATGCTTCGCCTAAAACCTGAACTGACCGTTGTTTCGGTTTCGCACAATAATAATTGGAACAAGCATATGGATACGATAATTGAACTAAAAAAACCGTCATGAATGTTGCACACGATATTGGATGGCTAGATTTGTCATTGGGGTATTTATTATTGATAGTGCCTCTTTATTTCTTTTATAAATACAAAACCAACTTAACAAAACCAACGCTTATTGCAGTTGCTCGAATGACAGTTCAATTGTTATTTGTAGGCATTTATCTAGATGTTATTTTTACCTATAACAATCCATTTATCAATATTCTTTGGGTAGTAATTATGATTTTTATTGCGGCTTTTACAACCGTTAAAAGAAGTGGTTTGAGTCGCAAAATATTTTTAATTCCTGTTTTAGTGTCCTTGATTATTAGCATTCTAATTGTAGATTTTTATTTTTTAGGTTTTATTCTGGGAATGGATTTTATTTTAGAAGCTCGCTACCTAATTCCCATCACCGGAATGCTTATTGGCAACTGTTTGTCGAATAACATTATTGCACTGAATTCATTTTACGATCATTTGTCCAAAGAGCAATTGCTGTATCAATATTCCATTGCAAATGGTGCAACTCAATCCGAAGCTTTGCAAATTTTTATTCGCCAAGCCTTACAAAAATCGCTAAATCCACTTATTGCAACCACGGCAGTTGTAGGCTTGATTTCTTTGCCAGGAATGATGACTGGACAAATATTGGGCGGTAGCAATCCAATGGTGGCCATTAAATATCAAATTTTGATTATGATAACAATTTTGGTCTCAACAATGATAACGGTCATTTTATCCATAAAAATTTCAAATAAATTTGTTTTCACCCCTTTCGATATTCCCAAAAAAGAGATTCGAAGAAAAGACATCAAAAGGATAACAAAATAATTTCTATATTTGTCCCCTCATTAATGAAAAGAAAACAACATGAAAGCATATGTATTTCCTGGACAGGGAGCTCAATTTGTAGGAATGGGTAAGTCTATTTATGATAGCCATCCCGAAATTAAAGCGATGTTTGAAAAAGCCAATGAAATTTTGGGATTTCGCATCACCGATTTAATGTTTGAAGGAACGGATGAGGATTTGCGTCAAACAAAAGTGACCCAACCCGCCATCTTCCTTCATTCTGTACTTTTGGCAAAATCATTGGGCGATGATTTTAAACCCGAAATGACAGCCGGTCATTCTTTGGGTGAATTTTCGGCCTTGGTAGCGGCAGGTGCACTCTCTTTTGAAGATGGACTGAAACTGGTTTATCGTCGTGCTTTGGCCATGCAAAAAGCTTGCGAAGCTGAGCCATCAACCATGGCTGCCATATTAGGATTGGAAGATTCAGTGGTGGAAAAAGTATTAGAGAGCATTCCCGAAGTCGTGGTTGCCGCAAATTATAACAGCCCTGGTCAGCTTGTCATTTCAGGAAGCATTGAAGGAATTAATATCGCTTGCGAAAAATTGAAAGAAGCTGGTGCCAAAAGAGCTTTGCCGCTAAAAGTTGGCGGTGCTTTTCATTCCCCATTAATGAATCCGGCAAAAGAGGAATTGGCCGAAGCCATTAATTCAACTCGTTTTAATAAGCCAATTTGCCCGATTTATCAAAATGTAACGGCAAAACCGACCAGCGATCCAGAACAAATTAAAACAAATCTAATCGCTCAACTAACGTCCCCCGTAAAATGGACGCAAATAGTTCAAAACATGGCGGCAGATGGTTTAACGCATTGTGTTGAATTGGGGCCGGGCAGTGTTTTGCAAGGTTTGGTAAAAAAAATTGCACCACAAGTTGAAGTGAGTGGCATTCAATAGTAAATATTTGTTTTAAAACATCGATTATTTTCATAAATGTTTGATGTTTAAAACGTATGATTTGTGATTTAGAGTAAAAAATAAAAATTATTTAGCGAAAATATTTCAGTGTTTCGTATATTGTTATAAATTTGCACATTCATTTTATATAAAAAAACAAAGAATATGGCAGTAATTGGAAGAATTCGTAAGCACTCAACATTTTTACTTATTGTTATTGGGCTTGCATTGTTCGCTTTTATCATGGGCGACTTTGTCCGTTCATCAAGCAGCAGTGGTACTAATAAGGTGGGAAAAATTAATGGAACTGATATAACGTACACTGATTTTTTCAATCGTGTTTCTAATCAAGAAGATATTTATAAAAGAAATACAGGAAAAGAAAATTTATCAGCAGAAGAAACTTTCCAAATACGTGATATGGTATGGGAAATGTTACTACAAGAGCAACTTTTAGGAAAAGAGTACGACAAACTAGGAATTGTTGTTACCGAAGAAGAGATGGACGACCTCATTAAAGGAAGAAATCCACATCCCATTATTCTTCAAGTTTTTAGAGATCCCGAAACCGGTTCTTTTAATCCTGCTTTTGTCGAGCAGTTTATGGATAATATTGATCAAGCTCGTCCCGAAGAGCGTCAGTTTTTCAACCAAATTGTGGAGGAAATTAAAAAGGAACGCATCAATACAAAATACTCTGCTCTGATTGCCAAATCATATTATATGCCAGAAGCAATTGCGAAAATGAAATTTGAAGAATCATATGCTTCTAAAAATCTTCGAGTAGTTCAAGCCAATTATCGCATGGTGGAAGATAACACCATCACTCTAACAGAAGATGATTATAAAAAATGGTACGATGAACATAAATACTATTTTGAACAAGAAGAGTCGGTTAATATTGAATATGTAATTTTCGACATCAATCCAACCCCTGAAGATTTAAATGAAATTCAGGAAAATGTAAAAACTCTTTACAGTGAATTTTTAACTTCAGAAAATCCAATTGGTTTTATCAATACTCTGCCCGATTCAAAATACGACAGCACTTTTTTCAAAAAAGGAATGTTGCCAATGGGTTTCGATTCATTAGTATTTAGCATGAACGAAGGTTCTTTTGTTGAGCCTTTTGTTGAGAATAATGCTCACTATTTTGGCAAACTTCTTTCTACTCACGCACGCCCTGATTCAATTAAGGCAAGTCATTTAATGATTGCACACAAAGAGGCTCGTAATGGCGAAAATGCAACCAGAACAAAAGAAGAAGCGAAAAAATATGTTGACAGTTTGTTAATTGCTATAAAACGGAATCCTGCTGGATTTGACGAAGCTATTCTAACGCTTTCCGAATTCCAAAATGCAAAAAGAGATACCGGAAATCTTAACTGGATGATTGATGGCGACTATAATTTTCAGCTGTTTTTCGATAGTTTAATTACGGTTTCTGTAAACGATTTCAGAATCGTTGAATCGGGTATGGGATATCATATTTTAAAAGTAACCGATAAAACAGCCCCTGTTAAAAAAGTACGTTTAGCCGTTGCTAAAAAAGTGATTGAACCCAGTGAATCAACCATCCAAGATGTTTATACGCTTGCAAATCAACTGTCTGGAGACAACGAAAATATTAAAAGTTTCAACGAAGCAATTGTCGAAAACGGATACAACAAACGTTTAGCCGAAAGAGTTGGCAAAATGCAATATACCATCCCTGGTGTTCAAAACGGTCGCGAAATAGTTCGTTGGTGCTTTGCTGAAAAAGCAAAAGAAGGAGATGTTTCCCAAGTTTATGATATTGACGGACAATACATTGTTGCTGCCATTGAATCATTCCGCAAAAAAGGATTCGCCGAACTTAAGGATGTGAAAAAACTAATCGAACCTTTGGTAATTCGAGATAAAAAAGCCGAAAAATTAATTGATGATATTACTAAAATGGGAAGCAACGACATTAATGCCATAGCAACAAAGTTAAGTGCCAATGTTGATTCTCTTTCTAATGTTGTTTTTGCATCGCAAAATCTTGGACGTTTTGGTCCAGAACCTAGTGTTATTGGTCAAATTTCTGCAATGAAAAAAGGAAGTGTTTCTAAACCTATCAAAGGTGAACAAGGAGTATATGTTGTTGTAGTTGATGAGATTGTAGCTGCACCTGAAAACATGGATTTCCGCTTCGTTAAAATGCAAGCGTCGTCAATGTTTAATCAACGTGTAGAAAATAGCTTGTTTGATGCGATTAAAGCAAAATCTAAAATCACTGACAATAGACACATATTCTATTAAAATCTGATTGTAAATAATAAAAAAAAAACCTCATTTGAGGTTTTTTTTATGTCCTGTATTATCTGTCTTCGACAAAATTGCTTTCATTTCTATCCTTTTGTTATCTTTTTATTGCAGCTCGAATTGAGATTAATATCCTTTTCTGATATTCCAAAACCAATTGGCAAATACAATTAAAAAGATTGCAATTAAAAAAGCAGGATGCATTTTTCTTCGAATAAATGTTTCAAAGCGAACCTTGTTTTGTGCCAAATCAACAATCATCCAAACAAATGCAACCAACACCATTATGTTGACAACAATGGCCAATGGATTATAATAAAAACTGTCTGGTATATTTCCTTTAAACAACGAAATCGTACTGCGCGTCATTCCGCATCCAGCACAAGGATATCCTGTGAGGTTTTTAAAAACACAAAGCGTTTTCTCTTGCAATGGATCCAACCATGCAGAGATAAATATATAAAAGTAACCGCTTGAAATTGCAAGCAACATCAAGCGGTATCTATTCTTCCATGAATGTTGAAATTTAAATCGCAAATTGCATAAATTTCGCATAGTTAAGTTGACGAGTACGATCCATAACTGTAAACCAGTCAATAATTGTCCAGATACCACAGCCACCAGCGGTTAATAATTTCGCTACGCCTAATCCAGTGTCTTCCAGCATAAAGCGGTCAACTCCTAGTGCTCCGACCAATAGAGAAATGATCAGTAAAGTTGTTGGATCCTTAAGCTGCAATGATTGAATCATTATAAACTTATTTTCATCCATTTGTTCTAATTTTTGACGAATTTCCATCAATCTTTCAGGTGGAAATTTTGCTCCAGATGTCATAATGTACATCTCAATTTTGTTGCTGTCCATAATTTGATTTTTTTGATTTTACCCATGCAATTTACTAATAATAATTAAACAAAAAACAAAATCACAAAAAATAAATCAAATCTCAATGTTTCTATTTTCATCCTTTTTTCTGTATGTCCTTCCCATTTAAACTATATCGTATCTTTGTTGAAACAATTATTGCATGAATTTTTCATCAGAATTATTAAATTGGTACGCAGAAAACAAGCGTGATTTGCCTTGGCGAAATACGCGCAATCCGTATTTAATTTGGGTTTCGGAAATTATTATGCAGCAAACTCGAGTAGAACAAGGTTTGCCTTATTATCAAAGGTTCATCTCCTCTTTTCCAAATTTAAAATCATTGGCAAATGCTCCCTTAGATTCGGTTTTGCATCTTTGGCAAGGCTTGGGATATTACTCCAGAGCCAGAAACATGCATCAAGCAGCAAAGCAGATTCTGGAGGATTTTAATGGAGAATTTCCTTCTACGTTTGCCGAAATTCTGAAACTAAAAGGCGTTGGAAAATATACCGCTTCTGCCATTGCTTCTTTTGCTTTTGGCGAATATACTCCGGTGGTAGATGGAAATGTAATTCGGGTTACGAGCAGATATTTAGGTATTTATGATGAGGTTTCTAAAAAAGAAAATGTACGAAAAATAGAATATTTTGTTCTGCAAGAAATTCAAAAAGTAAAAACTCCTGATATTTTCAATCAAGCGATAATGGAATATGGGGCTCTCTATTGTACTCCTCAAAATCCAAATTGCCAAAATTGTCTTTTTAATATGAATTGCCGGGCATTTGCTGACGATAAAGTCAACTCAACACCGCTTGTAAAAAAACCAGCAAAAAAACAAAAAAGATTTTTAAATTATGTCTATTTTAAATTTTTGAACAAAGGTGTTCCGTCTACTTTGGTTTTCAAAAGAGTGCAAAAAGATATTTGGCAAGATTTATATGAACTGCCATTAATGGAGCAAGAAAATGCAAAAAAAATAGATATTGTTGATTTCTTTCATTTACCCAAATCCTCTGGAAAGATCCTGAAAAAACATTCAAAAATTATTCACCAATTGTCGCATCGAGAGCTGCATATCGTGTTTTGGGAGTGTGATGTTTCTTTGAATGCTATTTCTGATACTCTTTTGACCTTGTATGAATTAATTCCTCAAATAAATCTTTCCCAAAAAGCATTTCCAGTGCCTATTGTCAATTTTATAAATCAAAAAGAGGAAACAGAAAAGAGGCTTACTTTGGACAAAAACGATTAATTTTGCAATTTAAAATAAAAAGATGAAAAAAATAGATATAAGAGACCTTGGAATCGCTGATTTAGCCAAATTTATTGAGAAAAATGGCGAAAAGGGGTTTCGGGTCAAACAGATTCATGAATGGTTCTGGAATAAAGGGGCCCGTCAGTTTGATGATTTAAAAAACATTCCAAAATCTTTGATTGATAAATTACAAGAAGAGTTCAGTTTTCATGCTTTGGAAATTCAGGAAATTCAAAAATCATCTGATACAACAGCTAAGTTTTCTTTCATCAGTCATGATAAAAAACTTACGGAAGGAGTTTTAATCCCAAGTTTAAAAAGAGTAACAGCTTGTATATCTACTCAAGTTGGATGTCCTTTGGGATGTAGTTTTTGTGCTACTGGAAAGTTGGGATTTGATAGAAATTTAAGTGCTGGAGAAATTTTCGACCAAATTACGCTGATGCAAGCGTATGCTCTGGAAAATTACCAAAATCCCATCAGCAATATAGTAATTATGGGCATGGGCGAACCGATGCTTAATCTGGAAGCTTGCTCAAATGCCATCCAAAAACTAACATCGCCTCTCTATATAGGAATGTCGCCCAAACGAATAACCTTATCGACGGTCGGATTGTGTGACGGAATATACAATTTGGCCGATAAGCAATTGGGTATTGAGCTGGCAATTTCATTGCACAGCGCTATTCAAAGCGAACGCGAAAAACTGATTCCAACAGCAAAACTCAATCCTTTATCAGAAATCACCGACGCATTAAAATACTATCATCAAAAAACCAATCAGCGCATTACAATTGAGTATGTTTTATTAAAAAATGTAAACGATCAAGCAATTCATTCAAGAACACTTGCTGAATTTTGCAAAAGTATACCGGTGAAAGTCAACATTATAGAATTTAACCCCACGGAAGGAATACCTTATTCTAAATCAGACGACAAAACACGTGCTGATTTTGCAAACTACTTAGAATCTAAAAATCTTATTGTAAATGTTCGCAAAAGTCGCGGTAAGGATATTGCTGCTGCATGCGGACAATTAGCTGGCAAAATAACTAAATCGGATAGAATATGAAGACAACATTTTGCATTTCGGGCAACATTGTAGATGTTGTCAACAATCGGATATTTAAAGGTACTGTCGCTGTTAAAAATGGCATTATAAGCAATATCATAGAGAAAGAAATAGACAGTGACGTATATATTATGCCAGGTTTTATTGATAGTCATGTTCATATCGAAAGTTCTATGTTGCGTCCGGCGCAATTTGCCAAATCGGCAGTTGTTCATGGAACCGTGGCTTGTGTTTCTGATCCGCATGAAATTGCAAATGTATTGGGAACAGCAGGCGTTGATTTTATGATTGAAGATGGCAAAACAGTTCCTTTTAAATTCTTTTTTGGGGCTCCATCATGCGTTCCAGCAACTGATTTTGAATCATCAGGGGCAAAAATTAATGCTAAACAAATAGAATCATTGCTAAAAAGAAAAGATATTTATTACTTAGCTGAAATGATGAATTATCCAGGCGTTATATTTAATGATCCAGAAGTATTAAAAAAAATTGAATGGGCACATCATTATAAAAAGCCCATTGATGGTCACGCACCAGGGCTTATGGGCGAACAACTTCAAGCATATGCCAATTCTGGAATTTCAACAGACCACGAATGCATGAATGCAGATGAGGCTTATGAGAAAATTCTACAAGGTATGAAAATTCAAATTCGCGAAGGAAGTGCTGCCAAGAACTTTGATGATCTTTTTGAAGTTGCTATGCAGCAACCCGAAAAAGTAATGTTTTGCTCCGATGACAAACATCCTGATGATTTAATAAAAGGACATATTAATCTGTTGTTTAAAAGAGCGATCGAAAAAGGAATGGATCCGCTTGTGGCTACCCAAATTTGCTCCTATAATCCTGTTAGGCATTATAATTTGAATGTTGGATTGCTTCAAAAAGGAGATGCTGCTGATTTTATCGTTATTGATAATTTTGATTCTTTAAATATACTTTTCACATATATAAATGGACAGAAAGTTGCCGAAACTGGGAAAAGTCTAATTCATGTTGAAGAAATTTATAATAAACCCAATTCTTTTAATGTTCTACCTCTTGATATTCAGGATATTGAAATAGAAACTCAGTCAGAGAAAATAAAAGTGATTGTGGTGGAAGATGGACAATTATATACTCAGGTTTCTATTGTAAAAGCCAAAACAGAAAACGGAAAAGTTGTTTCAGACATAAAAAATGATGTGCTGAAAATGGTGGTTCTAAATCGGTACATGCCATCTAAGCCTGCTGTTGGATTTATCAAAAATATGGGATTAAAAGAAGGAGCAATGGCTTCGAGCATCGCTCACGATAGTCATAACATTGTAGCAGTAGGAACCAATGACACAGATATTGTGAACGCTATAAATGCCATTATTGTTGAAAAAGGGGGAATTTCAGTTTCAAAAGGGGACAAAACGAACATACTGGCGTTGCCGATTGCTGGAATAATGTCGGACCTTGATGGGAAAGAGGTGGCAGCTTTATACGAGGATATTCATAATCAGGCTTTAGCACTGGGTTCAACGCTTAAAGCTCCTTTTATGACCCTTTCCTTTATGTCATTATTGGTTATTCCCGAACTTAAGCTCAGTGATAAAGGATTGTTTGATGGGCAAAAATTTACTTTCACTAATTTATTCTCGTGATAATTACTTCATTATGTAGTTATAGATTAAAGAAGCAAGCAAAAAAACCCATTCTATTGTAAAAAATGCATACTTTTGCAAGTAGTATTAAATGATTTTCAACTAAAAATTAAAGTTATGTCATTGAGGCAAAAAACGTACGACCTAAAAAAACGCATGCAAACTGCAATGCTTGGAGGTGGTTCAAAGGCTGTTGAAAAGCAAAAAGCCACTGGGAAAATGACAGCTCGTGAGCGAATAGTTTCCATATTAGATCCCGATACTTTTCATGAATATGATATTTTTGTGGAACATGCCGGAAAAGATTTCGACATGGATAAGAAATATTTACCCGGAGATGGTGTTGTTACTGGCACTGGTACCATAAATGGGTATCCTATGTGTATTTTTGCACAAGACTTTACGGTAGCTGGAGGCTCATTAGGCTACATGCATGCCAAAAAAATATGCAAAATCATGGATCACGCCATGAAATTGAAAGTTCCCATTATTGGAATCAACGATTCTGGTGGAGCTCGAATTCAAGAGGGAGTTAATGCTTTAGCAGGATACGGTGATATTTTTTATCGCAATACGCAAGCTTCAGGCGTTATTCCTCAAATTTCAGTTATTTTAGGACCTTGCGCCGGCGGCGCTGTTTATTCGCCAGCACTGACAGATTTTGTTTTTGTAGTAGATAAGATTTCAAAAATGTTTATTACAGGACCAGAAGTAATCAAAACTGTATTAGGAGAAGAAATTAGTCAGGAAAACCTCGGTGGTGCCAGAGTTCATGCCGAAATTTCGGGCAATGCACATTTTTTTGCACACAGCGAACAAGAGTGTTTTGAACAAATTAAAGATTTGGTTTCATATATTCCATGGAATAACAAGAAAACTGCTGAGCCATTTCTGCCAAAAGCACCCAGGTCAAGAGAATATAAAATTAGTTCTATTTTTCCAACGAATCCTGCAGAACCATATGACGTTAGAGGAATCATTAAATCCATAGTTGATAATTCGGAATTTTTAGAAGTATCTGAGCTTTTTGCTTCAAACATAGTCATTGGCTATGCTCGTATAAATGGCGATACTGTGGGTTTTGTAGCCAATCAGCCGCTAAATAAAGCGGGAGTATTGGATTGTGACTCTTCAGATAAAGCAGCACGCTTTGTGAGATTCTGTGATAGTTTTAATATTCCTTTAGTAACGATGGTTGACCTTCCAGGATATTTACCAGGAATTGATCAAGAGCACGCTGGAGTTATTCGTCACGGTGCCAAACTGTTGTACGCCTATTCAGAAGCAACCGTTCCAAAAATTACGGTCATTCTTCGTAAAGCATACGGAGGTGGATATATTGCCATGTGTTCACACCATTTAAAAGCTGATTTTGTTTTTGCATGGCCAACTGCCGAAATTGCCGTAATGGGACCCGAAGGAGCTGCTAATATTATTTTCCGTTCGGAAATTATGAATGCAGAAGATCCAGAAGAGATGCGAAGGATTAAAGTTCAAGAATACAAAGAGAAATTTGCAAACCCCTATGTGGCAGCTGCTTATGGCTATGTTGATGCCGTTATTCAGCCCAATGAAACGCGTGGATATATTATGCACGCTTTAAAAATTGGCAAAAGCAAGGAAGAATATCGCCCTGAGAAAAAACATGGAGTTCCACCATTCTAAAAATGGCATAAATAAGTAGTTTTTTAATTAAATTAATATTTTAAATTATGTCTGAAGAAAAACCACAAAGTAATAAAATATACAGAAAAGTTTATATTCTTTCTGACCCTGGATTAATTTATCCATTTATTCCAGGAACTGTGAGTTCCTTCATTGTTAAAAAAGGCGATGAGGTTGTAAAAGGCGATCAATTATTTATTTTGGATGCAATGAAAATGAATAATATCGTTTTGGCACCTATAGACGGAGTCGTTAAAAAAATCAATGTGAAAGTTGGTGAGAAGGTAAGTAAGAATGATGTTATTATGGAAATAGTTTGATTTTTTTTGGTTTGTTGGTTTTTACAAATTAGTAAAAAAATGTTTTAATTTGCATTCTAATTTATCATGAAAACATAAAGATGCCCAAAATACTTCGTATTATTAACCGCTTTAATCTAGGTGGTCCAACCTACAATGCTGCATATTTATCAAAATACATGCCCTCAGATTTTGAAACAATGCTCATTGGTGGCGAAAAAGATAAATCTGAAGCCAATTCGGAATTTATTATTAGTAGCCTTGGACTTGAAGCAAATGTTTTACCTGAAATGAAGCGGGAAATTTGTATTACGAAGGATGTTATTGCATATCGCAAATTAAAAAAAATAATTCATGATTATAAGCCTGATATTGTTCACACTCATGCATCAAAAGCTGGAGCATTAGGTAGATGGGCTGCCTATAATTGTGGCGTTCCTGTTATCATTCATACTTTTCATGGACACGTTTTTGATGCATACTTTGGTAATACCCAAGCTAATTTTTACAAATTATTGGAAAGAAAATTGGCTAAGATTTCTACAAAAATTATTGCTATAAGCGAAAATCAGAAACAGGATTTAGTTTATAAATATCACATATGCCCTGATGAAAAAGTTGAAATTATTAAACTCGGTTTCGACCTTGAGCGTTTTCAACAGAATATTGATGAAAAAAGAATTGATTTTCGGACGAAATATTTAATTAAAGACGATGAAATTGCCATAGCTTTAACTGGACGAATTGTTCCCGTTAAGAATCACATGCTTTTTTTAAAAGCAATCGCACAATTATCAAAATTATCAACTAGAAAGTTGCGGTTTTTTATCGTTGGAGACGGAGAAACAAGGAAAAAAGTAGAGGAAAACGCAAAATCTCTAAATATAGATTTTGTAGATTTTAACACGGAAGCACGACCAGCTTTACTAACCTTTACTTCATGGATAAAAGATGTTGATGTTGTAAATGCAGGTGTTGACATTGTTGCTCTAACTTCCTTAAACGAAGGAACCCCTGTAAGTTTAATTGAAGCACAAGCTTCCGGGAAACCCATTGTTTCTACAAATGTTGGAGGAGTTTCAAATGTAGTTATAGAAAACAAAACAGCTCTTTTGTCCGAAAGCAATAATGTATACCAATTAACCCAAAACTTATTAGCTTTGATTGAGAATGATAATCTGCGAAAACAAATGTCAAATCAGGGTATTGACTTTGTTATGGAAAAGTTTCATTATTCTCGTTTGGTTTCTGAGACCGCTGATTTATACCATTATCTTTTAGCCGAAAAAAAGAGATCTGTTGCTCCGCTTATGGCAATTCAAAAAGGGTAAATTAGTCTCTTTTATTCTTTTATAATACTTATTTCTTATCAGAAGCAAACCTTCTTGGTTTTTCTTTGTTATTTTTACAAACACAAAATGGTAAAATATGAACTATTCGGTAATACTAGAAAATCAAAAAAAATATTTTTATTCAGAAGCGACAAAGAGTATCTCCTTTCGGAAGAAAATGTTGAAAACACTAAAAAAACTGATTTTAGATAACGAAGAAGATATTTTAGCTGCCGTTTATGCAGATTTGAAAAAACCAGATTTTGAAAATCAACTGACAGAGACCCAATTTACTTTATGGGAAATAGATTATTTTTTAAAAAATGTCTTAAAATTGGCCAAACCTCAATACGTTGAAACTCCTCTTTTTCATAAGCCAGGATATAGTTTTATAAAACCAGAACCACTTGGTGTTTCTTTGATAATTTCGCCATGGAATTATCCTTTTCAGCTATTAATGGCTCCTTTGGCTGCCAATATTGCCGCAGGAAATTGCACTCTTTTAAAACCGTCCGAAATCTCACCCAATACATCTGCGATTCTTGCCAAGCTTATTCCACAATATTTTAATCCAGAATATATTGCAATAATCGAAGGAGGCGTTTCAGAAACGAGTGAACTGTTGAAACTAAAATTTGATCATATTTTCTACACTGGTAGCTCGCAAGTAGGAAAAATAGTAATGACCGCCGCCGCTCAAAATCTTTGTCCAGTTACCCTCGAATTGGGTGGGAAAAGTCCTTGTGTGATAGAAGAAAATGTGCCACTGAAGCAAACCGCCCGAAAAATTGCTTGGGGAAAATTTCTAAACGCCGGACAAACCTGTATTGCTCCCGATTATGTTCTGGTTCACGAATCTATTAAAAATCAATTTGTTGAGCTTTTACAAAATACAATTACAGAATTTTATGGCGAAAATCCTCAAAATTCTGCGCATTATGCTCGAATTATAAATCAAAGGCATTGGCAAAGGCTCACTTCCTATTTGAAAAATGCAGAAATAATTTTTGGCGGCAAGTCCAATGAAGAAGATCTGTTTATTGCTCCAACAATTGTTGATAACCCCGATTTATCATCCCCTTTGATGATTGACGAAATTTTTGGCCCCATTTTGCCCATTATTACATATCAGAAAATTGAAGAGGTTGCTAAATTCATTAATGAGCGACCAAAACCATTGGCCATGTATGTTTTTTCGAAAAACAAAAGAAATATTAATTATTTAATTTCCAGAACCTCTTCTGGTGGAATGTGCATCAACGACACTTTATCTCATATTACAAGTTCCGAACTGCCATTTGGTGGAGTGGGAGAGAGTGGCATGGGAAATTATCATGGAAAAGCAGGATTTGACACCTTTTCACATTACAAAAGTATAATGAAAAAAAGTTTTCTTCTGGATTTTAGCATGAAATATCCTCCATATATGAAGTTAAGTCCATTGATGAAGAGAGTAATTAAATGGATTTCGTAGGCTTAATGTTCTATTGTTAGACTGTTAATAAGCTACATCCGCGAATTTCCGACCTGTCCATTCTTCCGAGTATATCAAAACGTCCATTTGATTTAATTTCGCCCATATCATCGGTAGCAATAAAGCTACAGGAATCGATGTTTGCTAAATCAATAATGGAAATAGCACCTTTTCCACTTTCGAAATGTGCCATCGGATCATAAAGATCACGGATTAATATTTTCATTTGTGGTGGCATTCCAAATCCATTTTCATCTACTGAATAGGCTTGCGACAAAAGTTCTGTCATTCCATATTCGGAATAGACATTTTTAACCCCAAAACCATTTTTTAATAATTGATGAAGTTCGGCTCTAATCAGCTCTTTTCCTCTTCCTTTCATGCCTCCTGTTTCAATAATTTTCAAATCTGGAAAATCAATTTTGAATGTATTGCAAAAATCAATTAAAGCAAAAGTGACCCCAAATAAAACAACTTCTTTGTTCTGATTTTTCAATACTTCTAGTTTTTGAGCAAGTTTTTGAAAATCATTTAAATAAAAAGCAGAATCTGAGTTTTTTGTTTGCTGCATAAAATAGTTGACCATATGCACCAACGATGAATCCCCTCTTTCTATATAAGAAGGCAACATCCCTAAAATTATTTTTTCCTCTAAACTGCCAAAAACAGATTCAAATATTTTTACACTATTTTTGTTGTAAAAATCTATATCTTTAACATAATGCCTTGAACGAGTTTCACTTCCTGTGCCACTGCTTTCAAAAACCTGTTCTTCTTTGAATGAGCCGCTAAGTATTTTCTGAGTTTTAAAAAAACCAATGGGAAGAAATGGGATTTTTGAATAGTGTTGAATTTTATCAGGAAAAACAGAAAGATGTTCAACAAATTCATGGTAAATTTTGTTCTGTTCATATTGGTACCGAAAAACAGACAATGCCAAATCATTAAACGACTGATTTACCGAAAAATTTAATACTTTTGTTTTTAGTTCCGAACGAAGATTAGACATGTTTTTATAATGAATCGCAAAACAAAAATACATCAGAAAACCCTAGGTTTTACAATTTTGCCAGTTCTTTTTGCATTTAGCGTAATGCTTTTGTTGCAGAATTGTCGAAAACCCGAGGAGTTTCCCCCCATTCCACATATTGAATTTGTGAGTTTTAACAAAATTATTACGCCCAATGGCATTGATGATAAAGGCATTTTGACCCTGTTTTTCACGGATGGTGATGGCGACATCGGCTTAAGCGAAACCGATACTTTATCTCCCTTCGATCCAGAATCTGAATTTCATTACAATTTTTTTATCGACTATTTTGAAAAACAAAATGGCACTTTCGTCAAAGTTGATTTGCCCTTCTCTCTAAATTCCAGAATCCCAATCCTAAATACTTCCAACACCAACCGTCCTTTAAAAGGAAATATCGACATCGAACTTTTTATCAATAATATTTTATCCCCACATGATACCATTCGCTTTGAATGCCAAATATGCGACAGAGCACTCAATAAAAGCAACCGAATAGTGACTCCTGATATTGTTATCAAAAAACAATAATATTTCAAAAAGAGAGTTTCAATTACTTATTAATAAACCCTGCAAATAAAAATTGTAAGTTTGCACTCTAATTTTTTACGATTAAAAATGCTAAAAACAAAATACAAACTACTCAATACAATAAATTCTCCAGCGGATTTGAAAAAAATACCACTCGAGAAATTGGTTGATGTTTGCAATGAATTAAGAGGCTACATCATCGACATTATTAGCCACAATCCAGGGCATTTAGGAGCCAGCTTGGGGACCGTTGAGCTGACGGTTGCTCTTCTTTATGTGTTTGATATTCCGAACGATAAGTTGGTTTGGGATGTTGGCCATCAATCCTACGGACATAAAATTCTTACAGGTAGAAAAGATAGGTTTCACACCATTAGAACACATCGCGGATTAAGTGGTTTCCCTAAAATGAATGAAAGCGAATTCGATTCATTTGGAACCGGTCACTCATCCACCTCTATTTCTGCAATTTTAGGTTTTGCTACGGCAGCTCAATTGGATAAAAATACAAAAAGACAACATATTGCTGTCATAGGCGATGGTTCAATGACCGCTGGAATGGCTTTTGAAGCCCTAAACAACGCAGGAAGCTCAGATACCAATATGTTGGTCATTTTAAACGATAACGGCATCGCCATCGACAAAAGTGTGGGTGCGTTGGATAGATACCTGACTACTATTTCTACTTCAAAAAAATACAACGCTCTCAAAGAAAAAGTTTGGAAATTACTTTCTCGCAATAATGCTCATGGAACCGTTACCAGAGATATTATTCAGCAGATTGAAAATGGCATTAAAGGCTCGCTTTTAAGTCAAAGTAACTTTTTTGAATCGCTAAATTTACGTTATTTTGGACCTACATCAGGTCATAATGTTGTTCGTTTGGTCCGCTTATTAATGGATTTGAAAAGAATTAATGGTCCTAAACTTCTTCACATTCATACTCAAAAAGGAAAAGGATTGCCTTACGCCGAAGCCGATCAAACTACATTTCACGCACCTGGGAAATTTAATCCCGAAACAGGAGAGATTATTTCTACTTCTTGTGCCGATGATCCGCCCAGATATCAAGATGTTTTTGGTCATACTTTGCTTTCTTTGGCCAAACGCAATGATAAAATTGTGGGAATAACTCCAGCTATGGGTTCAGGTTGCTCGCTGGATATTATGATGGAGAAAATACCCGAACGGACTTTTGATGTTGGCATTGCCGAACAACATGCAGTGACTTTTGCTGCAGGTATGGCTGCTGATGGATATCTTCCTTTTTGCAATATTTACAGTTCCTTTTTGCAAAGAGCCTATGATCAAATCATTCACGATGTTGCTATTCAAAATCTTCCTGTTGTTTTTTGCATCGACCGTGGTGGCTTGGTAGGCGAAGATGGAGCAACTCATCATGGAATTTATGATATCGCTTTTTTACGACCCATTCCAAATTTAATCATAAGTTCACCCATCAATGAGTTTGAACTTCGAAATTTGATGTATACCGCACAGTTGAAGGCGAATTCGCCTTTTGTAATTCGCTATCCAAAAGGAAAAGGAACCCTGAAATTATGGCGTAACAAAATGGAGGAAATCCCAATAGGTAAAGGCAATATCATTAAAAAAGGGAGAAAAATTGCCATTTTATCCTATGGTCCCATTGGAAATAATGTCATAAAAGCAATGGAAATTTTGGATTACCTTCAAATAAAACCCTCGCATTACGACATGCGGTTTGTAAAACCCTTAGACCAAGAGTTGTTGCACGAAATTCACAAACAATATCCGGCGATTATCACGATAGAGGATGGTGTTAAAATTGGAGGTTTTGGTGCGGCTGTTCAGGAGTTTTTCTCGGATAATAGATATCAAAATCATATTTATAAACTTGGAGTAAACGACACTATTATTGAACATGGTGCCATCGACTTGCTCTACAAAGAGTGTGGTTTAGATGTCGATTCTTTGGTAGAAACCATAAAAAAATTGTGGAATGAACTTTCCTAAAAAAAAGATTGAAATAATGTCGCCAGTAGGCTCTTATGAGTCACTGCATGCTGCCATTCAGGGCGGTGCCAATTCTGTTTATTTTGGAATTGGAAATCTGAATATGCGTTCTCGTTCGTCTGCAAATTTTACGATTGATGATTTGAAAACAATTTCTGAAATTTGCAAAGAACATCAGATAAAAAGCTATTTAACGCTAAACACCATCATTTATAATAATGAAATTGAGGAGATGAAGCAGATTGCAAATGCTGCCAAAGAAAATGGTATCAATGCTGTTATTGCTTCCGATACGGCTGTTTTGCAATATCTAAAAAGCATTGGACAAGAAATCCATTTATCTACTCAATGCAATATTACAAACATCGAAGCCGTGAAATTTTATTCCCATTTTGCGGATGTAATTGTTACCGCTCGGGAGTTGAGTTTAAAACAGGTAAAAGAGATCGTAACACAAATACAAGCAGAAAACATCTGTGGACCTTCTGGAAATCCAATTCAAATTGAGATTTTTGTTCACGGAGCCCTCTGTATGGCGGTTTCTGGCAAATGTTATATCAGTTTAGACAATTTTGGATTTTCGGCCAATCGAGGTGCGTGTTTACAACCTTGTCGTAGAGCCTACAAAGTAGAAGATTACGACAACGAAATCGAATTGATGGTTGACAATCAGTATATTATGTCGCCAAAAGATCTTTGTACCATCGGTTTTTTAGATAAAATTATTGATGCTGGAGTCAGCGTTTTTAAAATTGAAGGACGCGGTCGTTCGGCAGAATACGTAAAAACGGTTACGCAATGCTATCGCGAAGCAGCAGATGCTGTTTTAGACGGAACATATGACGAAGCTAAAAAAGCACACTGGATGGAACGACTTGGAAAAGTCTACAACAGAGGCTTTTGGGACGGTTATTATTTAGGCCGAAAAGTGGGAGAATGGACTGAAAAATACGGCTCTTTGGCTACCCGAAAAAAGAAATACATTGGAAAAGTAAACAACTATTTTTCAAAACTGAGTGTTGCTGAAATAAAAATAGAAGCCAGCGAATTGAATCATAAAGATGAAATTATTATTTCGGGACCCACAACTGGCGTTTACGAAGATGTTTTGGAAGAAATCAGAGTCGATTTAAAACCAACAACCAAAGCCAAACAAGGCGATGTTTGCTCGATTCCTGTAAAAAGTGAAGTCAGAAGAAACGATAAACTTTATATTTGGATTGAAAACAAGGAAGACGTTGAATAATTGTCTTTTTGGTATTATAAAAACAGATGCATGAATATATGACGAAGGCGACAATTATCCTACTTTTCGCAATATTTTTTCCTTCTTTTGTTGTTCAAGCGAACTTTTTGACGGAGCAGAAAAAATATGCAAGAGTCAGAACTGCAATTAAAGAAAAGCAAGGTTTTATTGAAAAAAACCTCAAAGAAAACCAATTGACCATTGATGATTTTAATTTGCTTTTTGTTGCATACAAAGACAATGATTTGCTTGAAGTTTATGCCAAAAAGAAACTAGGTGCGAAATACAAGAAAATTAATTCGTATGTGATTTGTGCTCGTTCGGGCCAACTTGGACCCAAAAGAAAACAAGGAGACGAACAAGTTCCAGAGGGTTTCTATCACATTGACCGATTTAATCCATCAAGTAGCTTTTATTTATCACTTGGAATTAATTATCCCAATCTTGGCGACAAAAGAAAAAGCAAAGCTCATAATTTAGGAGGAGACATTTTTATTCATGGCTCATGCGTCACAATAGGCTGTTTGCCAATGACTGACAACTACATAAAAGAGATATATTTATTGGCCGTTCATGCAAAAAACAATGGTCAGTCTAAAATCCCAGTTTATATTTTTCCATTCAAAATGACAGACCAAAATCTGAAAACATATAAAACAAAATTTAAGGATAATAAAGAGTTAATCTCATTTTGGGACAATCTGAAAATCGGATATGACAAATTCTTTAAAGACCAAAAAGAGATAAGTGTAAAGTTTGCAGAAAATGGAGATTATATTTTCTAGGAATTGATATTTTTTACAAATAAATAATATAATAATAAACCAAATATACTTGAATAAGGAAGGTTTTTTCTTGTTCAAAAATCCACAGAAAGCATAAAACAATGAAGATCTATTTTCACATATTAACTGTTTTATCGCTCATCATTTTATCAAGTTGCACAAATGATTATTCGAGTGACAAAATGGTTTCTCCAAGCGAAAAATATTATTTTATTACAAAAATTAATCGAACAGACAAATCAAAAGATAACTACACTGACGTGGTGATATCGCTTTATACTGTAGAAGGAAAACTGTTGACAAATTTGAACACAAAAGCAGCTGATTCAAATAAATGGGCCATAGGATGGGATTCTAAAGAAGACATTATCATACTGAATAGTAGTGATATTGGAACCTATTCTTGGAGAATTGAGAATGGTGAATTTATAGAAATCGAACTGACGGAATCTATAAGAGAACAAGCGGAAGAGATACTAAATATAAATCTCAGAATAAGTGATAAAAATTGCTTTTTACCCAAACTGAGGAAATGACGCATTGTTTTTAAAAAATTCCGACAAAGCAGAAGCGATTATTAAATCAGCTGGATTGGTAATTTTGATGTTTTCTGGAATTCCAGGATAAAAATGCAATTTTCCAAAACAATTTTCATAGACGCTTCCATCATCCGTAAAATCACTTTTATAACCCAATTGATAGGCTTCTGTGATTTTTTCAGTTCGAAAACACTGCGGAGTTTGAACGGAATAAACTGAATTCCTGTCAACAAAAGTGAGATACTCATCTTTCAAAATTCGAATGCTATCGGTAACGGGATTAACAGGGATGGCGACATCAAAATCATGAGCAGCAATAAAAGCATTTTGAATCATTTCTTGCGACACAAAAGGTCTCACGCCATCGTGAATGGCTACAAAATCGGCAGATTGCACATAAGGCAATGCATTTTGGATGGAATGAAAGCGCGTTTCGCCCCCAGCAACAAGCTGATGAGGAATTTCAAAACCATGCTTATTCACAAGCTTTTCCCATTCTAGAATAGCGTGCAATGGAAGCGTAATTACAATTTGTATTTTATCATCAAAAAGATAAAAAGCTTTGATTGAAAGCATTAAAATAGGAATACTCCCAATTTCAATAAATTGTTTGGGAGTATTCTGTTTCATTCGGTTTCCAATCCCACCGGCTGTGATTATAACAGCTTTTTTCATTTTACAATATTAACATTGCATCGCCATATGTAAGGAAGCGATACTTTTCTTTAACGGCTACTTGATATGCTTCCATCAACAAATCGTAGCCCGTAAATGCAGCAACCAGCATCATCATGGGCGATTGAGGTGGATGAAAATTGGAAACAAGGGCATCAGAAACCAGGAAATTATAAGGAGGGAAAATAAATTTATTTGTCCATCCTTTTTCAATTTTCAAATGTCCTGATAAATAAACGGATGATTCCATTGTTTTGGCAGTAGTAGTTCCAATAGCACAAATTTTTCTTCGCTGTTCTTTAGCTGAATTTACAATTTTGGCACAGGCTTCATCAATAATAAATTCCTCGGAATCCATTTTGTATTTGGTCAAATCTTCAACATCAATTTGCCTAAAATTGCCTAGTCCAAGGTGCAATGTGATTTCGGCAAAGTTAATTCCTTTAATTTCAAGACGCTTTATCAACTCTCTGCTAAAATGTAATCCAGCAGTAGGAGCCGCAACAGCACCTTCGTGTTTGGCGAATATGGTTTGATAATTGGTTTTATCTTCGGGTTCAATATCTCTGATTTTTTGCAAATCATCAGGAAGTGGAGTTGTGCCAATATCTTTTAATTTTGATTTAAACTCCTCGTGGGTTCCATCAAATAAAAACCGAAGAGTTCTACCTCTGGATGTAGTATTGTCGATAACTTCAGCAACCAAAGAATCGTCCTCACCAAAATAGAGTTTATTTCCAATTCTAATCTTACGGGCGGGGTCTACCAAAACATCCCATAACCGGCTCTCTTTATCAAGTTCACGTAAAAGTATAACTGTAATTTTAGCTCCAGTTTTTTCTTTTTCACCATAAAGTAGGGCTGGAAAAACCATTGTGTTATTTAAAACAAAGACATCTCCATCATCAAAATAATTGATAATGTCTTTGAATAAATGATGTTCTATGGTGTTTTTCTTCCTATCTACCACCATCAATCTCGACTCGTCTCTCTCTGCTACAGGATGGATTGCAATTAATTCCTGTGGCAAGTGATACTTAAACTGTGAAAGTTTCATGTTGTTTTTTTATTTTAATATAACGAAAAAGAGTATAAAAGTAATAAATCGAGAGCCCTTTGTCCAGCGTTTAAACCTTATTTAACATTATTTACCGATTTGCATTTTACAGTGAAGATATAGGTGTCCATATAATCAGATGATTAGGAGCTTTTGTCAAGAATAATAATGGACTCAAATGCCCAATTAATATTTTCAAAAATTGAATTTATGTGAATATTTACTCCAAAGTATGGAGTTCTTTATGTCTCGTTTTCTACCTGTCTCTTTTTGAAATTTAATTTAATCTAGGAACAAGCAATAAATTTGTATTTTTACAAAAAAATTCTATGAAAAATATAAATTTTTCTCAACCATTTATTTTTATTTTATTTGTTTTTTTTACTCTAAAGTCTCTTTCTTTTGCTCAAATAATTCCAGAACACATATCCAATCAAGGAGTTTATTTGTTTCTTGATGAATTGGCAAATCAAAAAATAATTGAACTCAACTCTTTAATAAAACCCTATTCCAGAGTCTTTATTGCCGAAAAATTGACCGAGGCTCAAACAAAAAAAGAGTCTCTCAACAGTCGTCAAAAAAAAGAATTGGAACACTATTTAAGAGATTATAATCTTGAGCTGAATAAGAATTCAGAAGACTATAAATATAATTTACTTCCCCAAAAAGAGGATATTGAACTTTCTGTTTTCCCTTTTGGATTTTTTTATCACGATTCGCTTTTTCGCTTAAGCATTAAACCGATTTACGGAGTAAAAGCCTACGCCAATCACGATTCTTTAAGTTATCAGCGCTGGGGTGGTGGAGTTTTAAATGGATATATCGGAAAAAACTTTGGTTTTTATATGTCGCTTAGCGACCATCAACACAAATATAATATTATTCGTCCTCAATATTTGAGTCAAGAACAAGGAGCCCTCTTAAAGGGCGAAGATTATCGCGATTATAGCGAAGTTCGTGGAGGAATTACGGCCTCATGGAAGTGGGGTTCTTTAGGAATCATAAAAGATAATATATCATGGGGCGAAGGCTACCATGGAGCCAATATCTTTTCGGGAAGAACGCCCTCAACAAGCATGATAAATTTTGAACTAAAACCTACAAAATGGTTCGAATTTAAATATATTCACGCTCGTTTGGCTTCCGATATTTTAGATAGTAATAAAACCTACAGATATAGCAGCGGAGGGGTGAGGCGAATTATGAGAGAAAAATATCTGGTTGCTAATTTGTTTACGTTTTTACCTTTTAAAAATCTTTATATCAGTGCTGGAAACTCATTGGTATACAGCGATGAGGGAATTCAGCTGCAATATTTGAATCCATTTATGTTTTATAAATCGGTGGATGATTCTTATAACAATACTGATAATCAGGCTGGTCACAATGCTCAGATGTTTGCATCCATTAGTTCACGGAATATAAAATATGTGCATCTCTACGCAACCGCTTTTATTGATGAAATCTCGATTCGCCGAATGAGAGACCCCGAACGTCATTCTAATTTTGTAAGTTTAAAAGCAGGAGTTAGAGCAAGCAATGTTTTCAAATCAAACATTAATTTTACGGCCGAATATACCCGAACAAATCCACTTACTTTTCAACACTTTATCCCCACTACAAGTTTTGAAACCAATCAATATTGTCTGGGGCACTATCTTAAAGACAATGCTGAAGAACTGTTTTTTGCTCTCGAATTCAAGCCTTATTCTCGCCTAATGATCGGAATTAATTACACCGATATTAAAAAGGGAACTCCTTACCAATATGGAACCGTAGATCCTTGGGGAGTGCCTTTTATGGATAATGTTGATTGGAGCTCGAAACGATTTTCGGGAGTAATAAACTATGAATTGCTTTCTAAAATTATGTTCCAGGCAGAGGGAACGGTCTATTTCAACAAAGGGAATGCACATATTTACAATCCGTTTTATTTAGCCAGAGAAAAAGGAGTTGCCTTAACTGCTGGTTTATCCATCGGATTTTAATCAGTAGTTTTGATGGGTTAAATATAACCAAGTTTCTCTTTTTGAAATACCGGATTTGCGTAAATTAATAGAAATTTCTCCTTAAATTTTTCTTTGTCAACATCCGATTTGTCGATGTTTTTTTGACAATATGCAAGAAATTTTTCTTTTTGCTCATCGGTATAATGAGTTTTAAATTTTGATGAATTTGAGATTAAATCAGCAGCAATAAAATTACTTGAATATAAAACATAGTTTTTCAATATAGAAGCATCTAGTAGTGTTGCAAAATGCTTTAATATTTCATTATCGTTGCCCTTTAAGTTTTTCCAATCCTCAAAACTATCATTCAAAGGTTCGCCAAAAACAATATTTACGTCACCCTTAAACTGCATTAATCCAGTTTCAATACTTAATAAATCTTCACCCGAACATTTTTCGTACTTTCCATTTTCAGAAATTACCAATTCTCGAGCTTTTAAAAAATCACATGATTCGTATTCGTATGAAACCGCTGCAGGAATAATGTTTAAATTATAAATTCTATCCAAAATAGAGCCTTCTCCCCATAATGTTAGCATTTTAAGCAAACCCTGTTGGGTCAAATCAATACCGTCTTTTGTACGGCCATTTCGCTGTGCAATCCATACCGAATTATTTTTGGCGATACTGGAAGAGATATAAGATGAAAGAACATTTGAATTTTCAATCAATTCACGAACGCTGCCATCGCGGATAACCAAAAACATTTTATTTAGCTTCGCAACATTAAGAAGTAGATCAGAGAGTACAAGATTGTTGCCAATAGCACTTTGAGCTGTTTTAAACCCTTTATTATATAGAGATAATTGCAAAAGTGCAGAGTCCAAAACAATATCACGATGATTTGTTACATACAAATATCCTTTGTCTTTATCAATCGTTTCAAATCGGGTGATTTTAAAATCATCAATCGTACTGTCAATGATTTTTTGTACAAATTTTTGAGAAATCTTATCTTGAAATTCGAGAATGCTATCTATTTTTCTTAGTTCAGCAATCTCAGCATCAATATTCTCCTTTTCGTAAATGAAGCGTTTTAGAAACATGAGAAAGTTTTCATTGTCTAAAATTTGATTCATTGCGACGTTAACTTCGTAGTCGTGATAGGGTCTAATGTAGTTGAGCTGATTTTCCATAACCTCTAATTTTTTGGCAAAATTAATCTTAAACAAACATAAAACATCATTTTTAGTAAAATAATGTTCTTAAACTATCAAAAACCATCTCTGTTTTTATGCAAATAGTCTTAATATTGCATTTTGTGTAAAATGTTAAATTTGCTTTTTTAATTAAGTACAGGCAACTATTTGTTATCTTTTTCAATCTTAATTTAAGAAACAGACACATTGTGGTTATTTGCTCCTGATTTATTTACCACATCAAACGGTCTAGTTTTATGTTGTTTATTCCCATAAATAAAAGCATCTGGGGAAGATGCTTTTATTTTTAACGCTTTATTCAAAGAGAAAAAACGACAAGCTATCTCAAAAAATATTATTTTTGCCAATTGTAATACAAAAGAGATGCTAAAAGCAAGACATGTTTTAATAGCCTTAATTTTAATAAACCTCAGTTTTTTATCTGCTCAAAACCCTATATATATGTTTGATGAAAAAAGTGGTCAAGAAATCATTTATGGAAATTGTTCAATAGAACATTTGAAAACAGGTATATTTGGTGAATATTTTAAGCTAGAATATCCCAATTATATACCAAATCCCGAAATTATTGAACAAATAAATGCACATCTGCAAGAATCCAACGCTCTCCAAATTGTCGTTATTATAGGAACATGGTGCGGAGATAGCAAAGATCAAGTGCCACGTTTTGTCAAAATCATTGATGAATTAGCCAATTCAAAATTGCTTATTTCCGAAATTATTTGTTTGGACAGTGATAAGACTGCACCTCAGTTCGACAATCAAAAATATAAAGTTGAAAGAGTTCCTACATTTGTCATCTACAACGAAAACATAGAAATCGGACGTATTGTAGAGACTCCTCAAAACACGCTCGAATCCGACCTCTTACAAATTATTCTAAAACAATAACTATGCTGGTTTTTAAAACACGAGAATCCATAGACAAGCATCTGCAGGATTTAAAAAAACAACAAAAAACCATTGGCTTTGTCCCCACTATGGGTGCTTTGCACGAAGGTCATCGTACCTTGTTGCAGAAATCATATGCCGAAAATGACATTACCGTTTGTAGTATTTTTGTCAATCCACTTCAGTTCAACAATGCGGAAGATTTGGAAAAATATCCCAGAACCATCGAAACCGATATGGCGTTTATAGATTCTTGTTGCGATATTCTTTTTTATCCCGATTATGCTGAAATTTATCCCGATGCACCCAGCGAGACATTTGAGTTTGGCAATTTGGAAACTCTATTGGAAGGCGCTTTTCGTCCCGGTCATTTCTATGGTGTTGCCGTCGTTGTTCACCGCTTGTTCAATATCGTAAATCCCGATAAAGCCTATTTTGGATTAAAAGATTTTCAGCAACTGCAAGTTGTAAAATCCCTTGTCAAACAAAAAAATCATGCAATTGAAATCGTTCCATGCGAAATAATTAGAGAAGCCGATGGCTTGGCAATGAGTTCGCGAAACGAACGTTTATTAGATTCGGAAAGAAAAATCGCACCCATTATTTATCAAACATTAAAACAAGCTGCCGATATTTTGAAAAACAAATCGGTAGAAGAGTCGAAAATATTTGTGAAAAACACTTTTGAAAAACATAAAGAATTTAATTTGGAATATTTTGAATGGATTGAACCCAATTCTTTCGAAATTACGAATGTTCAAAAACCGATTACGGTCGGACTTATTGCTCTCTGGCTAGGGAAAGTCCGTTTAATAGATAATATCATTGTTACTCAATAAATAAAAAATAAAATGCAAATTCAAGTTTTAAAATCAAAAATTCATCGCATTCGTGTAACGGAAGCCAATCTCAATTATATTGGCAGCATTACCATTGATGAAGACATCATGGATGCAGTGGGATTGATTGAAAACGAAAAAGTTCATGTTGTCAATATCAACAACGGCGAACGTTTGGAAACATATGTTATAAAAGGCAAACGTAATTCGCGAACGATTTGTTTAAATGGACCTGCAGCACGTAAAGTGCAGGTAAACGACATCGTAATTATTTTAGCATACGGATCTATGGATTTGGAAGAAGCCAAAACATTTCAGCCCAAAGTTATCTTTCCAGCGGAAGAAAACGCTTTGGAAAACACCTAAACATCAAATTTTTTAAATTCATGCAATGCAAAAGGTGCATGAGTTGAAAAACAATTACTTTTGTCCCATGATTTTTGCAGATACTCACACACACCTCTATTTAGATGCTTTTGAAGACGATCGCTCTGAAGCCATTCAGCGTGCTTTTGATGTGGGCGTAAAATATCTTTTTGTTCCCAACATCGATGCACAAACAGCGAAATCAGTACTTGAGCTTGCTCAACAATTTCCAAATCAGATCTTTCCGATGCTTGCCTTGCATCCTACGAGTGTCAAAAGTGATTATTTGCAGCAAATTTCAGAGATTGAAAAAGTGCTTCACGAACATAATAATTTGGTGAAGGGAATTGGCGAAACGGGTATAGATTTATATTGGGACAAAACGTTTTTGAAAGAACAGCAAGAATCCTTGGAAATTCATGCACAATGGGCAATAAAAGCGAAAAAACCACTGATTATTCATGCTCGAGAATCGCACAAGGAAATTTTTGAAGTTTTGCATTCTTTTAAAAACCAGAACTTAAAAGGGATATTTCACTGTTTTTCTGGTGATTACCAAATCGCCAAACAAATTGTAGAAATGGGTTTTTTGATGGGCATTGGTGGTCCACTTACTTACAAAAAAAGCACCTTGCCAGATGTTGTTAAGCAATTTAGGCTCGAACATTTTGTTCTGGAGACAGATTCCCCTTTTCTGCCGCCGGTTCCGCATCGTGGAAAACGCAACGAAAGCAGTTATATTCCATTGATTGCCAGCAAAATGGCTGAAATCTTCAATACCGACATCGAAGCCATTGCAAAAATTACAACACAAAATGCAATTACATTATTCAACATAAAAGACGCATTCAATTATGAATAAAAAGATATTGGTCATATACACTGGTGGAACCATTGGAATGGTGAAGGATGAGATAAGTGGTACTCTCAAACCTTTTGATTTTGAAGATATTTATGCACACGTTCCGACGCTGAAATTTTTAAAACATCAAATTGATTTTTATACTTTTCCAGTATTAATTGATTCTTCAAATGTAGATATAAAATTTTGGATAGAGCTGGCCGAATGCATTGAAAAGTTTTATGAAGAATATCATGGTTTTGTTGTTTTACATGGTTCCGATACTATGTCATATACTGCATCTGCATTGAGTTTTATGCTAAAAAACCTCAACAAACCAGTGGTTTTAACGGGTTCACAATTGCCATTAGGGGTGATTAGAACCGATGGACGAAGAAACATTATCAATGCTATTGAGATAGCTGCAGCATATATTAATGAAACGGCAGTTATTCCCGAACTTTGCATTTGTTTTGAAAATAAAATTTATAGAGGCAATCGAACTTTTAAAAATAATGCATCGCATTTTGAGGCTTTTCTTTCCCCTAATTATCCAACATTAGCAGAAATTGGAATTGAGATTAAATACAATACCGATGCAATTTTGAAACCCAATCACGAAAAACTATCGGTCGTTAAAACATTGGATAATAATATAGCTGTTCTCAAATTATTTCCAGGCATTCATCCTAACATGATTCGTTCTGTTGTGGAAACTCCGGGACTAAAAGCCATTGTAATGGAAACATACGGATCGGGAAATGCACCAACGGATGAATTGTTTATCAAAGAACTTGTACATGCCATAGAAAAAAACATACTGATTGTGAATGTCACACAATGCAAAAAGGGGAGTGTTCAGATGGAAAAATACGAAACTGGAAAAAAATTACAAGAAATTGGTGTTATTGGTGGATTTGATATTACGACCGAATCAGCGGTTTCAAAACTTATGTATTTGTTTGGTATAGAGAAGGATACGCTTAAAATATCAACTCTATTTCAAACACCAATAAGAGGAGAAATGACAATTGATATGTAGTTAAAATAAAAAATATTATTTGCGAATAAATATTTTTTGTACATTAGCGGATTGAAACGACTGTTTTTTAAAAAAACAGTCGTTTCAAAAAAGGAGAGATGGCCGAGTGGCTGAAGGCGCACGCTTGGAAAGCGTGTGAACGCCGAAAGCGTTCCATGGGTTCGAATCCCATTCTCTCCGCAATAAAATTGAATATAAATACAATAAAATAAATAAAATAAAGTTTAAACTAAACGTAATAATCAATAATTAAAACTATGAAAAAATTAATTGCTTTATTTGCGATTGCGGGTCTCCTTACATTTGGTGTCACCAATGTTGCCATGGCACAAGATGCCACTTCGGAAAATACCGAAGTTACAACTGATTCTACCACTGCACAAGCAGAAGTTGCCGAAGAGGTTGCCACAGAAGAGCCCGTTGAAGCAACGGAAAGATCTTTCCACCAAGTATTAAAAGATAAATTTATTGAAGGTGGTGCTGGATGGATGGCTCCAATTCTAATTTGTTTAATCTTAGGACTTTCTCTAGTTGTTGAACGTATTATTTACCTAAACTTAGCGACTACTAATTCTAAAAAACTTTTACTTCAAATTGAAGAAGCTTTATCAAAAGGTGGCGTTAACGAAGCAAAAGAAATATGTCGTAACACCCGTGGACCTTTGGCCAGCGTGTTTTTCCAAGGTTTAGACAGAGCAGATCAAGACATCGACATTATCGAAAAATCAATCGTGTCTTATGGTGGTGTTCAAATGGGTCGCTTAGAAACCAACTTAATTTGGATTTCTCTTTTTATGGCTCTTGCACCCATGCTCGGATTTACAGGTACTGTTGTGGGTATGATTCAAGCGTTTGACTCTATTGAAGCAGCCGGTGATATTTCCCCAACCGTTGTTGCTGGAGGTATGAAGGTAGCTCTTTTAACAACTGTTTTTGGTCTTATCGTAGCAATTATTCTTCAAATTTTTTACAACTATCTTGTTTCTAAAATTGAAGGACTTGTAAATACAATGGAAGATGCAACTATTTCTTTTATGGACATTATTATTAAAAATAAAAAATAGTTTCGACTTAAATTAAGAGAAGAAACATTTTTTAAATTTAATGACTAAAAACAACAACATGAAAAATAAAATAATCAACATCATAATCTTGGTCATCGGTGTTTTAGCAACATTAGCTTGTGTTATGTTTGCTTTAAAATATGATGCCGCAGATCCTGAAAAAGCAAGCTTCTTTCAAGATTCATCGATGTATGTCACTTATTTCTTGTTTTTTCTTGCCGCATTAATTGCCATTGGTTTTGCAGTGGTACAAATAATCAGCAATTTTAAACAAGCAAAAACAGGATTGTTTGCTGTACTTGGCCTAGTCCTGCTTTTTGGAGTTACGTACCTACTTTCAGGTCCAAGTAATTCAGTCGTCGAACAAAAGTTTGAAGTCACTACTCATATGGCGAAAGTCATCGGTGGTGGTATACTTTCTACATACTTACTTGTAGCTATCGTGATCCTAACCATTATTTGGTCAACAATTGCAAGTAGATTAAAAAATTAAAAATTAAAAGTCATGGGCAAAAAAACCCCTCAAATAAATTCAGGAGCAATGGCGGATATTTCGTTTTTGCTTCTAACGTTCTTTTTGCTTACATCGTCTATTAGCACCGATCAAGGAATTTCTAGGGTTTTACCTCCTCCTGTTCCAAAAGATGTAAAACCACCAGACATCAACAAACGTAACATCATGGAAGTGTTGGTTAATCAATTCGACCAATTGCTGATTAATGGTGAACCCGGTACTGTTGATGATTTGAAAAGAGAGGCTATGATTTTCGTAGAAAATCCTACTGACGATCCGCGTTATTCTGTAAGTGAAGTAAAAGAGATTGACCTATTGGGACCTGTGAGGGTCAGTAAGGGTGTTATTTCACTTCAAAATGACCGAGGCACTTCATATGATATGTATATTCAAGTTCAAAACGAACTAACGAAAGCATATAATGAATTACGTGATAAATTATCACGTCAGAAATTTAGCAAGAAATACGACGAATTGACAAGCGAAGAACAACGTAAGGCCATTGGAGAAGCTATTCCAATTAGTATTTCCGAGGCTGAACCTAAAAATATTGGAGGATAAATTATGGGAAGATTTTCAAAAGCAGGTAAAAAAGAGACTCCGGAAATTAATACCGGTTCAATGTCTGACATTATTTTTATGTTTCTCTTCTTCTTTATGGTTATTACTAAAATGCGAGAAACCCAATTATTTGTCAGAGTAACTCCTCCTCAAGCTTCGGAAATTCAAAAACTTGAAAAGAAGAGTTTGGTGAGTAGTATTTATATTGGATCACCAATTCGGACTCAGTTATATGGAACAGCACCCCGTATTCAACTAAACGATCAGTTTGCTGAACCTTCTAACATTCCAGAGTTTGTAGCCAAAGAAAAAATGGCTCGAAATGAATTTGAAAGAAACCAAATTGTAAACTCTTTGAAAGTTGATGGCGAAGTAAAAATGGGTATTGTTACCGATGTAAAACAAGAATTACGGAAGGCTGACTCCAGAAGAGTTAACTATGCAACTCGTAAAAAAGTTTAATAGATAAAATCTAATAATAAAAAACTCAGTCAATTTGACTGAGTTTTTTTTATCTCTATTTCTTTATTATTCTCTTTCGCTATATTCGATAGCTGCTTTTACAAAGTGAACAAAAATGGGATGATGATTGGCTACAGTACTTTTGTATTCGGGATGAAATTGTACGGCAACAAACCATGGGTGTGAAGGCAGTTCTAGAATTTCAACCAAGTTTTGTTTTTGATGGATGCCTGAAAACACCATTCCTGCGTTTTGGAAGTCTTTTAGATAGTGGTTATTAAACTCATATCTATGACGATGTCTCTCTTCAATCACATCCTTTTGATAAATTTCAGCGGCTTTTGTGTTCGACTTAATGGCACATGAATAAAGCCCTAATCGCATGGTTCCGCCTTTCATGTCTGTTTCTTTTTGATCAGCCATAATATCAATCACCGGATTTGTGGTGTTTTTATCAATCTCAGTGGTATGAGCATCTGGTAGGTTCATTACATTTCTGGCAAATTCAATTACGGCACATTGCATTCCAAGGCAGATTCCTAAAAATGGTATATTGTTTTCTCGTGCCCATTGAACGGCTAATATTTTTCCTTCAATTCCTCTTTCGCCAAAGCCAGGTGCTACTAAAACACCGCTGTTTCCAGCTAGTTTTTCTTCAATATCGTCTACAGACAGGTATTCGGAATGAATCATGTTTATTTTCACTTTGCAGTCGTTAGAGACTCCAGCGTGTACAAAAGATTCTAAAATAGATTTATAAGCATCTTTTAATTCAACATATTTTCCGACCAATGCAATATTAACCTCTTTAGAGGGATTGTGAAGTCCCTTCAAAAACTCTTTCCACTGCACCAAATCTGGTTCGGGTGTCCCCACGATTCCCATTTTTCGAAGAACTTCTGTGTCAAGAGCCTCTTCGTACATCAATAAAGGCACGTCATAAATGCTTTTGGCATCAATGGATTCAATCACCGAAGTAGGATCTACGTTACAAAACAAAGCAATCTTATTTCGCATGGATTCATTCATATGATGTTCGGTGCGACAGACAATAATATCGGGTTGAACTCCTTGTTCGAGCAATGTTTTTACAGAATGTTGTGTGGGTTTGGTTTTCAATTCTCCGGCGGCTGCCAAATAAGGAACCAAAGTTAAGTGAACAGAAATACATTTGTTTCCCATTTCCCATTTTAACTGCCTTAGAGCTTCTATAAAAGGGAAGGATTCAATGTCTCCAACGGTTCCACCAATTTCGGTAATTACAAAATCGTATTGACCAACACTTCCTAGAATTTTTACACACCGAATAATTTCATCGGTAATATGAGGAACGACTTGAACGGTTTGTCCTAAATAGTCACCTCTGCGTTCTTTATTGATGACGGATTGATAAATCTTACCCGTTGTAACATTATTGGCTTGAGAAGTTGGGACATTGGAAAAGCGCTCATAATGGCCTAAATCCAGATCTGTTTCGGCACCATCATCGGTAACAAAGCATTCTCCATGTTCATACGGATTTAGTGTGCCTGGATCAATATTAATGTATGGATCTAGCTTTTGAATTGTAACGGTAAACCCTCGTGCTTTTAATAGTTTTGCTAAAGAAGCAGATATAATACCTTTGCCCAGAGAGGAAGCAACGCCACCTGTAACAAAAATATATCGTGATCTTTGATTCATGTTTGAATATTTAATCCGATTAATGGAAATGTTGTTTGTAAAAAAACAAAAATACAATTTCTTTTTTGAAATTGTATTTCGTTTGCAAATATCTGAAAACTTGTTTAATATCAGATAAAAAAAAATGTTTTTAACACTAAACTACCAGAATTTATTGAATGGTTTAGAATTTATAAATATGTTTTCAGATTGCTGCTTCTAGAATTTTGTTTAAGTCTTCTAATGGCTCTCTCTTTTATTTGACGAACTCTTTCTCGAGTTAAGTCAAATTTTGCTCCAATCTCATCCAAAGTTAGTTCGTGACTAACTCCAATGCCAAAGTATAAGTTTAAAATATCTTTTTCTTTGTCGCTTAAAGAAGATAAGGTTCGTTGTATTTCGTTAAACAAAGACTCTTGCATCAGCTCTTCGTCGGTATTAGAATTGTCTTCAGGAACAAAAGTGTCTACAAAACGAGTGTCGTCCTCATATGAAATGGGAGCGTCCATGGATACATATTTGGAATTGATTTTCATTACATCCCGAACTTTGTATTCTGGTAAATCTAGGGCTTCCGAAATTTCGGTTACTGTTGGCGGTCTTTCGAACATCTGCTCTAACTTCGAGATTTGCTTCTTGACTTTATTTAAAGAACCAACTTGATTTAGTGGTAGACGCACAATTCTAGATTGTTCGGCAATAGCTTGCAAAATAGCTTGGCGAATCCACCACACGGCATACGATATAAATTTAAAACCTCGGGTTTCATCAAATCTTCCAGCAGCTTTAATCAATCCTAAATTTCCCTCATTTATCAAATCGGGCAAACTTAATCCTTGATTTTGATACTGTTTTGCTACCGACACCACAAACCTTAAATTTGCTTTTGTCAGTTTTTCTAGAGCTATTTGATCTCCCAGCTTTATTCGTTTTGCCAACTCTACCTCTTCGTCAGGGGTAATCATCTCCTCTTTTCCAATGTCTTGGAGATATTTGTCCAAAGAAGCGGTTTCGCGATTGGTGATTGATTTCGATATCTTTAATTGTCTCATATAATTTTGTAAGTTTCTAAGCTAGTATTTATCTCTACCTAACTAACTTATAATGTCAATATTTGTTCAACGAAATTAGAGTATTTTGTTAGAAAGAAAAAATATAATAACATTATTTATGTTAAAATGCTAATATTGAGCATTAAAGCCTGAAACTGCTAAGTGCCAATCGCATAATAGACCTTCATTCCATTGGGATATATTCCATCAATTAAAAGACTTCCGTTGGGCTTGCTGATGATTTCTTCTATTTGTTCAACGTTTTCAATTGCTTTTCTATTGATGGATAGAACGATAAATCCTTCGCGAATGCCTGCACTTTGAAAAATTCCGGGTTCTACTTTCATCACTTGAACTCCAGATCTGATTCGTAAAGTCTTTTTAAGTTTTACATCTACTTCACCAAAGGTGACTCCAAGTTGAGTAATTTGATTTTTCTGCTCTTTTGTGATAACATCCATCGTTCCTGATTTATTTCGAAGCGTCATTACAATGGTTCGATTTTTATTATTTTTTTGAATTATCGCTTCTACTTTGTCACCAGGACGATATTGAGCCAAGATTTCCTTTAATTCGGCATATGTATTTACAGGATGATTGTTCAGAGAAAGAAGAATATCTCCTTCACGAATGCCTGCAGCGTATGCAGAGCCGTTTTCATCAACATGATTAATTAAAATCCCTTTTATTTCTTCCAATTTTAGCTCGTTTGCCATTTTACTGTTTATCTCCGAAAAAGAGGCACCCAGATAAACTTGTTGAACAATTCCGTGAAGTTTTAAATCTTCCGTCACCTTTTTTACAATGTTTGAAGGAATGGCAAAAGAATAACCTGAAAAAGAGCCAGTACGAGATGCAATAGCTGCATTTATGCCAATTAATTCTCCTTTTGTATTAACCAATGCACCACCACTATTTCCTTGATTTACAGCAGCATCTGTTTGGATGAAAGATTCAATTGAACTGCTCTTTCCTAAAATGTTCAGATTTCTGGCTTTGGCACTCACGATACCTGCCGTTACGGTAGACGTTAGATTGAATGGATTTCCAACAGCCAACACCCATTCTCCGACACGAACATTATCAGAATTGGCAAATTGCAAAAAAGGAAGGTTTTTCGCTTGAATTTTAATCAAAGCCAAATCCGTTAAAGGATCTGTTCCCACAATTTCTCCTTCAAATTCTCGCTTGTCATTCAAAGTGACCAGTATTGCATTGGCATCTTGAACAACATGATTGTTAGTTACAATATAGCCATCAGAAGTAATAATGACTCCCGAGCCAGTGGCAATAATGGGATAGCGTTTGGACTCATTTTTAAAACCAAAAAACTCAAAAAAAGGATCGTTTAAACCAAAGAAATCGTCGTAAACACTGCTTTTTCTTTCAAATTCGGTTTTAATATGGACAACAGTATGTATGCTTTTTTCAGCAGCGATTGTGAAATCCAATTCAGCAGGTACAGATGCCGTTCTTTGACTGAATGCGAAAACGCTTATAGTGGATAAAAACATCCATAAAAAAATCTTCTTATTCATACTTTTTTATTTTTTAAAATAATATTTGACAAAAATAGTTCTCCTAAAACAACGGAGTCTCAATATAATGCAAAGGATGTACCATTTGTTTGTACACTGAACTTAAGTTTTGTTAATTCGGGATGATTATCGCTTTTCTCGATTTGTTATTATGGATTCTTATGCAATTGCTATTGTTTGCAAATATCATTAGGAAAGACAAATCACATTAACAAACTTTAGAAAAACATCAACTGACAAAGTTGACAATTTGTCAGTTTTTTTTATAACTTTGTCATCTCTAAAACAATAATTATTAATGGATATTCAGTCTGTAAAATTAAGATTTGGAATTATTGGCAATTCTGTATTACTGGAGCGAGCCATTCGCATTGCGATGCAGGTGGCTCCCACAGATTTATCGGTGTTGATAACGGGAGAAAGTGGAGTTGGTAAAGAAAGTTTCCCCAAAATAATTCATCAAAACAGTGCTCGCAAGCACGGCCCATATATTGCTGTAAACTGTGGTGCTATCCCAGAAGGAACCATAGATTCTGAATTATTTGGACACGAGAAAGGTGCTTTTACGGGTGCGCACGAAGCCAGAAAAGGGTATTTTGAAGTTGTTAATGGAGGCACCATATTTTTAGATGAGGTTGCCGAAATGCCTCTTTCAACCCAAGCTAGATTGCTTCGAATATTAGAATCCGGTGAGTTTATTAGAGTGGGTTCTTCGAAAATTCAAAAAACAGATGTCAGAGTGGTTGCCGCCTCAAATGTGGAAATCCCAGAAGCCATCCGACATGGAAAATTCAGAGAAGATTTATTTTATCGACTCAATACAGTTCCTATAAGAGTGCCTTCTTTGCGTGAGCGAAAAGAGGACATTTTGCTGCTTTTTAGAAAGTTTTGTGTTGATTTTTCTGAAAAATTTCGGATTCCCGTTATTCAACTTAGCGATTCTGCTTCCGAAATTCTGACAAACTATCGCTGGCCTGGCAATGTTCGTCAACTCAAAAATGTTGCAGAACAGGTGTCCATTATCGAACAAGTTCGAGAAATAGATGCGACCACCCTTTTGAAATATCTTCCAACGGATGCTCAACATAGCGATTTGCCAGTGCTTTATAAGGGACAAAACAAAACTAAATCGGAAAACTTTGAACGCGATCTTATTTATAATTTCTTGCATGACTTAAAAAGGGATGTGCAGGAAATGAAAGGATTGATTGGAGAAATTATTAAAAGTGGTCAAATTTCCCCCGAATTTGTTAAAAAAGCAAACATAATTAGTCGTATTTCTGATAGTGAAACGCTCGATTTTCCAGATAAAATTAAACACTTTAGTTCAAAGCCAAATATCGAAACTTTGCCTGTGGAAGAGTATGAATACCAAGAGCACGAAGTGGAAGATACCATTGCTATTGACGAATCTCTCTCCATTCAAAAAGTGGAAAAAGAATTGATTAAAAAAGCCCTCGAAAAATATAATGGACGCCGAAAATTAGCGGCTCAGGAACTCGGTTTTTCAGAACGAACATTGTATCGAAAAATTAAAGATTATGAACTAGAATAATATTTTTTTGTATGAAAAACGATGTCTTCAAAGGTGAATTTAAGAGACCATATATTCAAATTTTTATGGTTATTTTGATGATTTTTGGGTTTTCTTCCTGTAAAATGTACTCTTTTACCGGAGCATCCATTCATCCCCAAGCAAAAACCATTTCCATTGCAACTTTTCCCAATCTTGCACCTATGGTAAATCCCACTTTAAGTCAGGAGTTTACAGATGCTTTGCAAGACAAATTTCAAAGTCAAACCAGTTTAACGGTCATAACATCAAGTGGAGATTATGAAATAGAGGGAGAAATTGTTGGTTATACAACATCACCCATGGCCATTCAGGGCAACGAAACGGCTGCCTTAAATCGTTTATCAATTACGGTGAATGTTCGTTTTACGAATAAGTTTTCGGAAAAAGATAGTTTTGAACAACGATTTAGTAGATATGTTGATTATGATAGTTCGCGAAACTTATCGGAAGTAGAGCAAGAGTTGGTTAAACAAATTAATGAAGTTCTTGTTGAGGATATTTTCAACAAAGCTGTTGTGAATTGGTAAAAATTAGATTTTAATATTATGACAAAACAAGATTTTTTACATTACGCAGAACATCCAGAATTAATTAAACCTGAACATTTTCAGGATTTTGAGGCGGTTGCAAAAATATATCCCTATTTTCATACAGGACAGATTTTGAAACTTTTGGCGTCCAAGAGAAAAGAGACTGCAATATTTGAAAAAACACAATTCGAAACGTCTGTTTTTATCGCTAAAGCTACGGCTGTTTTTGAACTACTCTACCCTGAATTGCTTCTGGATTTTTCGAAACAGAACTTTCAAGCAGATTCAAACGTAGAAATAGAAAAAGAACCAATTTTAAACCAATCACAAGAAAACCCAATTCCAAAACATGAAGAGAAAGTTGAAAAAGAAAAATCTCAAGAAGAGCTGAGGGCTATTTTTGAAGCTCGTTTGAAAGAGATTGCTCAAGAAAAAGAAGAAGTGGAAGCTACAACGACTGAAACAGAAGGCGATTCAGCCAAAAATGAAGCCTCCGAAGAGACCACAACAGAACTTTCCGAGAAAATTGAAAATAAAAAAAATAAAGAAAAAAATAAAATTGATAAATTAGCCCAAGCTTTTACTCAAAATCCTCCCCGAATAGTATTGAGCAAAGATGATTCTGTGAGTGATAAAACCCGAAAGATGGCTGAAAAAAGCATTGTAGATCCAGAAGATTTATCAAGTGAAACATTGGCTAAGATTTATGTTAAACAAGGACATTATGATAAGGCATTAAAAATTTATAAAGCATTGAGTTTGAAAAATCCAGAAAAAAACATTTACTTTGCAAACCAAATTGAAGAAATTAATAAACTGAATAACAAATCTAAATAAAAGAAACTATGTTTGTATTTTTAATGGTGTTGGCTATTATAGCCTGTATATTGTTGATTTTGATCGTATTAGTTCAAAATCCTAAAGGAGGAGGTTTAACGTCTAACTTCTCTGCGTCCAACCAATACATGGGTGCTCGCAAAACGGCTGATTTATTGGAAAAAGCAACATGGACACTAGCAATTGCTCTTGTTGTAATTAGTTTTTTAGCTGCTTTTTCAGTGCCAAAAACACAAGTTGAATTTGATCAACCTCAATTAAATCAAGAACAAACTGAAGTTCCTGCTCAGCAAGCTCCCGCAGAACAAGTTCCTGCTGAATAATGGCCGATTTGGCAATAGCACAAACAAGAGATAAAAAAAGAGACGGTTTTCGTCTCTTTTTTTATCTCTTGTCATTTAGAAAAATAGGTTTAAATTAAAACACTATTTATAACTCTTGAAATGTGTCTTTCCCTTCCACTCTCTCAAATTCACTATGAAAGGGACTGTTTAAAAATGGAATAATCGCAGGGTCGTGATGGGCAATGATGTTTACGTCAAAGATTTTTCCGTTGGCAGGATCTTCCGCATACTCTTCCGTTTCATCTCCAGCCAAAAACCGCCAACCGCTGTCGGCTTCCCGATCACCCTCTTCGCGATACATATATCCAACCTTCGCTCCTTCCATTGTTATTCGATTGGAAGCCACGCAAAAACCCATGGGTGTGATGTGTTGAGGAATGTTCTCTATTTGGATGATGATATTATCTTCGTGCATCTCTATTTAGATTAAAGGTAAATATTTGGCACAAAGAAACAACATTTTTTTGAAATTTGTTCATTTCCTAAAACCAAGTCCTCAATAATTAAGTCAATAATCTCCCGAAAAGTCATAAAAATACCTGTTCTTAGCCATTAAATATATTTAAATAGCTTTGTATTTAAACTCTTTCTAAAATATGGACTAAAAGTAATTTGTCAAATTCTTTTTTTATATCTTTGCAGTATTATTAACCAATAAAAACTCAATTATCATGGCTTACAAAATTTTAGCTGATGAATGTACTGCTTGTGGAACTTGCATTGACGAATGTCCAGTTGAGGCAATATCTGAAGGTGATGTTTATAAAATTGATCCAGACGTATGTACTGACTGTGGTGCGTGTGCAGATGTTTGTCCTGTAGAAGCTATTGTTCCAGAATAACAAAGCGAAATCTTAATAAAAAAGCTTCATAAATCATGAAGCTTTTTTTATTTCGTGGCCTTTCTAAATATTGATTTTTTTTAAATCATAAAATGCTATTTCTACAAGTGTAGCAGCATAAAATATGTTATTTGCCAAAGAATTCTTTTTATATTTGTTGCTAAATTAAACTTAAATTTTTTAGATGAAAAACTACAAAAGCATTTTAATATTTATTTTCCTTTTTTTGGGAATGTCAAAAATATTTGCTCAAAATCTATTCGAATTTTATGGTTTTGTCAGAACCGATGCTATTTATGACACTCGTAAGGTAGTTCAACTTCGGGAAGGAAACTTGATTTTATATCCAGAAAATATAAAAAAAGACGCTCAAGGGAATGATATAAATGCGACCCCGACATTTAATTTAAGCACTATTGCTTCGCGAGCTGGGGTCAGAATAAATGGAGGCAAAGCCTTGGGAGCAAATATTACTGGACAAATTGAAGGAGAATTTTTCGGAAGTTCAGATGCAAATATTAATACATTTCGACTCAGACATTCCTTTGTCAGATTAGGTTGGGAAAGATCTGAATTTTTGATGGGACAATATTGGCATCCATTGTTTACCGAAGAGTCCTATCCAAATACAGTTTCCTTTGGAACGGGAATTCCCTTTTGTGGATTCGATCGTTCGCCCTTGGTTCAATATAGTTACAATGTTAAAGGGTTTTCATTCCGCTTAGCCGCCATTAGCCAAAGAGATTTTTCAAGCACAGGACCTTCTGGAGTTTCTTATGCATATCAAGCCAACAGCGGAAGGCCAGAAATAACACTTGGAGTTCACTATAAATCAATGATTTTGGATTCTTCTGCTACATTGTGGATGGGCATCGTTGCCGAAAATAAATCAATTCAGCCCCGACTGCATACCGACAGTAATCTAATTACAAATAAAACTCTGGAATCATCTGCTCTAACAGCATATTTGCGTTTGCAAACTAAAAGTTTAGAATTTAAATTAAAAGGACTGTATGGCGAAAATATGTACGACCAACTAACGATTGGTGGCTATGCCATTCGCCATTATGGCGACCTTATGCCGACAGGTGGCGACTGGGATTACACATCCATTCTAACGGCAAGCGCATGGGCAGATATCGATTATAAACTTAATTCAAACTGGAGTACTGGTTTTTTTGCGGGATGGGCTAAAAATTTGGGTTCTGCAAATAATATTCAAGATTGGAACAATAAAGCGTCCTATTTTTCAAGAGGATATGATATCGATCAAATTTATCGAGTGTCGCCTCGCATAAGATACAGTGTAAATTTTTACAAATCTCTTCCAACAGATGGTTTAAAAATCGAAAAATATAAAATAAGCACGCTTCAATTTGGGTTTGAAACAGAGTACACGGCGGCTAAATACGGTAATTTAAGAAATAGTTTGGGTCTTATTCAAGAAAAATCTGATGCTTATCCCAATGCCGAAATTAGCAATGTTGGCAATTATCGTTTCTTATTTATGGTATCGTATAATTTTTAGTGTTCGATTCTAAGTCATTGTTGTCAGAAAAAATATTTTGATTATTTTTTTTGTAAGTTTGTAAATCAATTCAATCTTATTCTTGCAAAATGAAAAAAATTAACATTTTAGGGCTTATACTCGTTGGTTTGATTTTTTCACAATTATTATCTTGTAAAAAACCAGACGATAAAATTATTATCAATCCTATTGTCAAACAAGGTTTGCCCCTATATGACATTGATTCAAATGAATATGCTAGTGTTCAAATCGGACAACAATTCTGGATGCAGGAGAATTTACGAACTTATCATTTTGCCAATGGTCATCTAATATCTGGACTTTGGGTGTATGATTTTGACACGGCGGCCGTGGAAGACTATGGATTACTCTATTCTTGGATTATGGTAAACGATACTTGTCGAATTTGTCCCGATGGTTGGCATGTGCCAACACGTCACGAATTTGCGGTATTGGTAGAATATTTGGGAGGTCAAAAGCTTGCTGGGGGTTATTTAAAAGAGCGTGGACTTGACCATTGGGACGAACCCAACGAAGGAGCTAATAATGAAGCTAAATGGAACGGGAGAGGCGGTGGCTATTTTTCTGCAGTGTCGAATTTGTTTATCAACCGAAAAAAAATTGGTTATTGGTGGTCGTCTACCGCAAATTCGCCTGAAAAATCTTTCCTTATTACCCTCGACAAAATGTCGATGGATGTCGATTTTACAAATTACCCCAAAGATTTTGGATTTTCTGTTAGATGCGTAAGCGATTCCTTGGACTTAACGGTTAAAAAATTCTGACAGAAAGAAGTCTTGGATCTTCCATGAATTATTTCTTTTTATACAAAATAGAAATAATCGTTTTTGTTTTGCAAAATAGCAATTTGTGATAAAATATTAGTACGTTTGTATTAAGAAAATATTATTATGGTTCATACCTTAGATGCAAATAACGAACAATTATCTTCATCGGATCGCGAATATGAAAAAGCGATTCGGCCAGTTGATTTTACAGAGTTTAAAGGACAAGATAAAGTCGTCGAAAATCTTAAGATATTTGTCAAGGCTGCCAAATTAAGAGGAGAAGCCTTGGATCATGTTTTACTGCACGGACCTCCAGGTCTTGGCAAAACTACCTTATCGCATATAATTTGCACAGAAATGGGCGTTAACCTAAGGGTTACTTCTGGACCTGTAATCGACAAACCTGGTGATTTAGCAGGATTATTGACCAACCTAGAGCCCAACGATATTCTTTTTATTGACGAAATTCATCGTTTGTCGCCTGTTGTGGAAGAGTATTTATATTCGGCCATGGAAGATTACAAAATCGACATAATGATCGAAACAGGACCCAATGCTCGAAGTGTTCAAATTTCATTAAATCCCTTTACATTGGTGGGTGCCACTACACGATCGGGCTTGCTTACAGCACCCTTACGTTCTCGATTTGGAATTACATCTCGCCTAAATTATTATGATACTGATACTTTAAAAGAAATTATTGTTCGTGCAGCCTCGATTTTAAATGTTTATATACTCGGAGAAGCCGCATACGAAATAGCGAGAAGAAGCAGGGGAACACCCCGAATAGCGAATTTATTGTTGAGACGGGTACGAGATTTTGCTCAAATTAAAGGCGATGGAAATATAGATTTGGAGATTTCTAAATATGCTTTAGATGCGCTAAATGTTGACAAACACGGACTTGATGAAATGGATATTCGAATATTATCTACAATTATCGATAAATTTAAAGGAGGACCAGTTGGCATTACAACCATTGCAACCGCTGTGGGCGAAGATTCTGGAACCATTGAAGAGGTGTATGAACCATTTCTTATTCAGGAAGGTTACTTAATGCGAACTCCCAGAGGGAGAGAAGCCACCATGGCAGCCTATCAGCATCTTGGAAAAATAAAAGTTTCGAGCGATCAAAAATCAATTTTCGACATCGATTAAAACTACTGTCCATGCCAACAAAACTTACTAAAGATGTTGTATTGCGCATTGAAAATCTGAGCATTGGTTTCAAGCCCGAGCAAGCAGAGCTTTTGGCGGTGAAAAACATTAATTTTGAATTAAAACGAAATACTATATTGGGCGTTGTTGGCGAATCAGGTTCAGGAAAATCAATCAGCACTCTTTCCGTTTTGCGACTTTTGCAAGAACCGCCAGCCCATTATCCACAAGGAAAAATTTGGCTACACACAAAAGAGGGAGAAATTGATATTTTACAACTTGATAAATCAAAAATGGCAAACATCCGAGGTCGATTTGTTTCCATGATTTTTCAAGAACCAATGACCTCTCTCAATCCAACAATGAAATGTGGTGAACAGATTATTGAAGCAATTTTAGCACATCAAAAGATTACCAAAAAAGAGGCAAAAAAAAGAGCACTCGAATTGATGCATGAAGTAATGTTGCCTCGACCCAAAGACATTTTTAACGTATATCCACATGAAATTTCAGGCGGGCAAAAGCAACGAATAATGATTGCCATGGCTTTGTCGTCCAATCCAGAAGTTCTGATTGCCGATGAGCCAACTACCGCATTGGATGTTACGGTGCAAAAAACAATTCTCGAATTGCTAATTACCTTGAAAGATAAATATGGTATGAGCATTCTTTTTATTACGCATGATTTGGGCGTTATTTCCGATATTGCCGATGATGTTTTGGTGATGTATAAAGGCGAAATAGTAGAACAGGGAAATGCAAAAAGCATTTTCAAAAATCCGCAACATCCCTATACTAAAGGTTTGTTGCATTGTCGTCCAAACATTGAAAAAAGAACGTATCGACTTCCAACAATTCATGAGTTTTTGCTGGGTGAAGAAGAACTATTAAAAGATCGTTTTAAAGAAGTGAGTTTAAACGAGAGAAAGCAAAATCATGCTCAAATATATGCTCAAGAACCCTTATTAGTAGTGGAATCATTAGAAAAAAGCTATGTTCTTAAGAGCAATATTTTCGGGAAAACAACATCAAAACATCAAGCGGTAAATAAGGTCTCTTTTGAAATTTACAAAGGAGAAACCATGGGCTTGGTTGGCGAATCGGGCTGTGGTAAGACCACCTTAGGAAGAACTTTAATGCGATTGCTGGAACCCAGTTCGGGGAGGATTCAGTATCAAGGGATGGATGTTACAAAAATGAGCAAAAAAGACTTGAAGAAATTCAGACAAAAAGTACAAATAATTTTCCAAGATCCATACTCTTCGCTGAATCCCCGAATATCGGTGGGAGAAGCAATAATGGAACCGATGTTTGTTCATAAAACCTTCGGAACGTATAAAGAATGTGAAGAATATGCACACTATTTGATGGATAAAGTGGCCCTTTCAAAAGATTCTTTCAATCGGTATCCCCATGAATTTTCGGGAGGGCAGAGGCAACGTGTTTGCATTGCTCGTAGTTTGTCATTAAAGCCCGAATTAATCATCTGTGATGAGTCGGTTTCTGCTCTTGACGTTTCTGTTCAAGCCCAAGTTTTGAATCTTTTAAATGACTTAAAAGAGGATTTTGGCTTAACCTATGTTTTTATATCTCATGATTTATCGGTTGTTAAATATATGTCAGACCGAATGATGGTAATGAAGGACGGAAATATGGTCGAATTTGGCGATTCCGATGCAATTTATGCAAATCCCCAAACAGCCTATACGCAAGGCTTAATTGCTTCTATTCCCGGTTTGCAATAAGAAAAACTCTTTTTAGAAAAACCCCAATTCTACACCCACAACCAATTTGCTGGGTTCAATATTTTGAGATTGATACTTTGAATTTAGCAATTCCGACATTCTATATTTTCCAAAAATCACCCAGCGGTTAAAGCCAATACGAGCACCTACGCCCCAATGCAAATCGGTGGTGTAGTTTAGTGAACTTAAGGTGGTTTTTGATTTTTGTGCCCCTAAAAATGGATCATCATAAGTGTCTTGGAAAGTGTGTTTGGACGAAAACATCCAATTTCCCCATACGCCTAAATCCAGATATTTGCCAATCATATTTCCTCTTTTTCCAAAATTAAATCGATTGTAATATTCCAATCCCAGAGTGTGATATGAAAAAAATTCCTTTTTGTGAGACAAAGAGTCTGGAAAGAAATTAGCACTGTTTTGTTTAATGTATTGACGATTAAATGACCAATTCATGTCGAGTCCCCAAGCGTAAAAATTGCAGAATTTTAGTTTATAACGCAAGCCGAAACTGCTTTGGTTTGACAACACAGGAACGATTCTTAACTGATTGGTTTCGGGCTGATCAACATAGCTACCAAAGCCAAAATAGAAGTGTGTGTAATGAGTTCGGTTTTTTCCTGTTTTGGAAATTTTATATACGTTTTCTGGTTTTTCTTCAAGCAATGTTTGCTGAGCAAAAGTGCTGCAAATCAAGGCTGTTATAAAAAAAGATAAGAGAATTATTTTTTTCATATTATTTATTATTTGATGTTTTTCCACTCTTTTAAATATTGTTTATACAAAACCCGAACTGTCACATTATCAGGAACTTCATTTAAGTCTAGTTTCAAGGGTTCTGATTCGCTTACCGAAATTAAACCATACTTGAATAGTTTTCCATCGGGCAACATAATGTGGTAATATAAAAACTTGTCGCTTTTTTTATTTAATTCAGTATTATTATTTGTTTCTTCTGGAAGAAGGCTTACAATAAGGCTATCATTTTGAAAAATAAAGTCAAATTGTTTTTCAGAAGTAGTTTTGTTTTCTTTTGTAAAAAAGGAAGATTGTGGAATTCCGTACCCATGTGCATAATCGTAATATGGATATAAATTTCCCGATTTTTCAATTTTGCGAATCATGTCCATTGCTTTTGTTTCGGGCATGGTTTGCAGAGCACAAGCCACAAATCCACAAGTGAGTGGAGAAGCAAAAGAAGTTCCATGAGCATTTCCTAGTTTGTCTTTTTTCTTGGCTACGGCAGCATGTCCCGAATTTGTAACATTGGGCTTTAATCTTCCGTCAACGGTTGGTCCAAATGAAGAAAAGTTGATCTTATATTCTGTAAAAGGGTCAATTCCACCCACTGACAAAACGCTGTCGGCATCGGCCGGAGTTCCCACCGCTTTCCAACTATTGGTTCCGTCGTTTCCCATGGCATTCACCACAATAATTCCTTTTGCGGCAGCCATGTTTGCGGCACGAGCAACCAAACTTGTTTTTCCGTCCATTTGTTCCGGAAAATAACGATGATAAGTATATCCCAGCGAACTGTTGATAACATGTGCGCCATTTTTGTCGGCCCATTCAGCCGCTGCTAGCCACCACTCTTCTTCGGCAAAAGGTTCCGTATTTACTTCGGTGCGGGCTAATAAAAACTCAGCTTCGGTTGCAAGGCCAAGTTGGGTGCCTTCATAAATTCCACAAATGTTCGACATCACGCTTAATCCATGAGAATTGTATCCATAAACAAATTCTTTGTTGTTGCAAAAATTCCATGTTTTGATGATTCTGTTGTTTTTCCGAACGTGCTCAAAAGCTTTGTGAGTGTCTACTTCTGGAAATCCACCGTCAAAAATGGCAACTCTGACTCCTTTTCCTGTAATGTTGTTTTTAGAAAAGAGTTCTGATTGCATTAATTCCATTTGTTTGTTAGCAAGTTCAATATTGCTATTTGGAGCGACATTTGGAGCCAAACTCTCACATAATTCGGTGTGAATAATCTGTTCTTGAATATCAATAACAAAGGGAAATTTTGAAATATTGTGGATTTGCATTTCCGTTGCAATCACCGATACAGCGTTAAACCAACGACTGGAATAACCAGTTTTGTTTACTTCTTTTTCAATTTCTTTCACATAATCTTTCCGCACTGGGTAATCGCTGATGTCGTTTAAGTTGAGACCGTGAATAAGCCTTCTTTCGATGGCTTTGGCATCAAAATATTCCATAGGATTAAATGTGGTTCCATCTTTATCGCTAAAGAAAACCCAATATTTATTTTCTTGTCCCTGAAGCGAAGAAAAGTAAAGCAGCCCAAGCATTATAATACTAAAGATTCGGATTTTTCTAGAATTCATACTGTTTTGTTTTAGATGATTTTTCTAAAGCAAAAGTAGTATATTTTTAACATTTATGAAAATTCTATTTATGTATTGGTTTGTTTTTTTTATTAGATGTGTAATTGGCAGCATATTAGAAAATTAGGATCAGGGCTCAAAAGAATTATCCTCTTTAGTGAAATTTCGCATCATTATTTTTTCACATCTATTTTATCGGACAGCTGTGATAATAAATGTCTTCTTTGGGCTTAAAAACTTAACTTTGCAAAAAAAGAAAAAAGAAGAATGGGAAAAAGAATAAAGCCGTTTGTGATAGAGAATCTCGAGATTATTGATGCGACCAACGAAGGCGTTTCAATGGGGAAGCACGAAAATATTGTTGTTTTTGTACCCCATTTAATTCCTGGAGATGTTGCTGATGTGATGGTTATGCAAAAGAAACGAAATTATTACAAAGCTCAGCTCATAGAGCTAAAAAAAGAGTCGCCATTTCGGGTTGAGCCAAAGTGTCCACATTTTGGAGTTTGTGGCGGATGCAAATGGCAACATATGGATTATAAAGAGCAATTGAAATACAAACAAAAGCAGGTTTCTGATGCATTTATCAGAATTGGAAAACTCGAATTTGATACTATAAATCCAATTATTGGAGCAGAAGAAATCTATTATTATCGCAATAAGTTGGATTTTGCTTTTGCAGACAGAAAATGGCTTTTACCTCATGAAATTAATGACCCAAATATTCTTTCCGAACCTGGTTTGGGCTTTCATGTTCCCAAAGTTTTTGACAAAGTAATTGATATTCAGAGCTGTTTTTTGATGGATCAGTATGCGGATGAAATTAGAAACGAAATTCGTAAATACACTTTAGAAAATTCATTAGAATATTATAACGCCAGAAAATGGGAAGGCTTAATGCGAAATCTGGTCGTACGAAAAACTTCTATGGATGAGTGGATGTTGATTGTTGTTTTTGCTTATGAAAGTGATGAAAACAGTAAACTTCTGGATTTTATTAAAACTCGATTTGATAAAATATCTTCTCTGTTTTACATCATAAATCCCAAGAAAAACGATTCAATAGGCGATTTGCCAGTGCATTTATATTCAGGTAAAGATTATATAGAAGAGGAAATGGAAGGTTTGAAGTTTAAAGTAAGTCCATTGTCCTTTTATCAAACAAATTCACAACAGGCTTATGTTTTGTATAAAACAACCCGTGATTTTGCAGGGTTAACCGGCGAAGAATTAGTGTATGATTTGTATACCGGAACGGGAACCATTGCCAATTTTGTTGCCAAAAACGCCAAGAAAGTTGTTGGTATTGAATATGTTGAAATGGCGATAGAGGATGCAAAATTAAATTCCAATAAAAACAAAATAGAAAATACTGTTTTTTATGCGGGCGATATGGCGACTGTTTTAACGGATGAATTTATTAATATTAATGGTCGTCCCGATGTTGTTATTACGGATCCGCCGCGCGCAGGAATGCATCCGAAAGTGGTGGAACAACTTATCAAGATTAAGCCCAAACGTATTGTATATGTGAGCTGCAATCCGGCCACACAAGCTAGAGATATTGATTTAATGAGAGATTTGTATAAAATAACAAAGATTCAGCCCGTTGATATGTTTCCGCATACGCAACATGTTGAAAATGTGTGCTGTTTGGAATTGATTTCTGAATAAATCAAAAAAAAGAGGCTGTTGATTTTCAACAGCCTCTTTTTTTAGTGCGCCGAGCATGGCGAGTATATTTGACGGTTCAAGTCCGTTATGGGGGCTATCAGTTGCCAACCATTAGCTCAAGGCAAGGGTGTCCATCGTGAGGTGGAATCTGAAGGAAGCCGGC
>Ga0265295_1000653_pt1 | contig 67365 bp, 62 predicted proteins | sample Munlansysbiofilm_FD_192503 | JGI IMG/M metagenome (GOLD analysis project Ga0265295, IMG submission 192503) | Leachate microbial communities from a municipal landfill in Southern Ontario, Canada - Methane capture system biofilm | ecosystem: Engineered > Solid waste > Landfill > Unclassified ...
GCCCCGCCTTGCCGCCCGCCGGAGGCGGCCCAAACAACAGAAAAGAAAAGCTCCCGTGCCCGCAGGGCACAAAAGCCACCTCTCAAAGGACAAGCCCTGCTTCATTTTCTTCAGAGCGCCAGTCCGCAGCCCACACTACGTCGCCCGCCGCGCAGGCGGCCCAAACAACATAAAATAAGAGCCCCCGTGAACGAACACTCTGAAATGTGAAGTATTTCAGAGTTAATCTGCCCTGATCCCAGGGGGCGAGGCGAGGAAAAAAAGGGCCGCGCGAGGCGGCCCAAGGAAAGGAAATCCATTAAAAATCCAGGTTAAAACGAGTACCGCAGGCCAAGACTGAATTCATTGGCGTAGGGAGCCACTCCGACGGAGTTTTTTTCTCCATCAAATTTTTTGCTGACTTCGGTGTAGCCCAATCCTACGAAGCGATACGCCAAGTCCGCAGAAAAATGCTCCGTGAAGGCATAAGAACAGCCTGCACCAGCGTTCCAGGCAAAAACTGTATCATACTGAGTTAAGCTGCCGCTGACTCCCTCGTCCGGATCGCTTAATTCTGACTTATATTTGCTCTTTATAAATCCCAAACCTGCGCCGGCACCAATGTATGGGGTAAATGCTGTGCTGTTATGAAAATCCCAGTAGGCGTTCAAAAACAGTGTTTGAACGTTCCATTCTCCCTTTGTTGATGCTTTTACATCCTTTCCTGCGAGGTTAAAATTATTATCCCATGTTTTGCTCATGTTGCTCCGGATGGCATATTCGAGTTCCGTCCTGACAGGAACTTGATACTGTGGGTAGAAATCATACCCAACAAAGATCCCCCCGCCTACAGTGTTCTGCGAATACTCACTCATGCCCAGCGAATTAAAATCTCCGCCTTTTGAAAATTTGCCCGTGCTCTGGATGGAGTCAAGGAATTTAAGCCCAGCATACACCCCAGAGGTCTCAGCCGCAGCGGGACCTGCAAGTGCAACCATTAGAATGAGGGGTAGAACCACACGCTTGAACATAGGAATCTCCTTCTCTAATGCCGGTTAAATGAAACCGATATAATTTCTACTACTCTCACTACTTTCGTATAGCAATAGAACCCTCAGGTCAGCAGATGATCTTTTTCATTTTACTACTAATGGTCAGGTTGACCAATGGCCAGGTTGACCAATGGCCAGCCCCCGGGGCGCACCGCCTATCTATTTTGGCTGGCCTCGGCATCAACACCGGAAGCAGCATACCGGCGCCTTGCAATCATTGGTCATGGCAGCGGGCTCTTGACCGGGCTATCCGCGATGGCAATTAGCGCGCCATCAGGGCAAACACGCCCCACCCGAGGTATTTACGGCTGTAGGTAACATAGCGCAAGGGCTCGGTCGTCAGCTGGTCCCGAACTTCCTTTGCAAAATCATCGTCAGGGTTGGCTTCGAGCCAGCGGCGCATGGTCAGCCACTTGGCCGCTTCGTACCTGTCCCACCCTTCCTGGTCGGCCAGCACCATCTCCACAACGTCGTAGTTGAGGTCGTGGAAATGGGCCACAAGATCGGGGAGCCTACGGAAATCGGCGATGGAACCGGCATGGCATCCCCTGGCGGCTTCTTCCGTTGGCGGCAGCTGCAGCCAGTAGGGTTCGCCCACAAGAATAATCCCTCCGGCGCAAAGGCTCTTTTCGAGAAGTTCAATGGTGCCGTCGATCCCGCCGCCGATCCAGGTAGCGCCTATACAGGCCGCCACATCAACCTTTACGTCCGCGATGTAGCCAGCGGCATCGTTGTGAATGAACGCGACCTTGTCCACAACGCCGAGCTCAGCGGCGCGCTGCTTGGCCTGCTCGGAAAAGAGCGTGCTCATATCAACGCCAATGCCGATAATTCCGTAATCTCGCGCCCAGGTACACAGCATTTCGCCTGACCCGCTGCCAAGGTCCAGTATGCGCATTCCTGCTTTGAGCCGTAAGGCCGCGCCCAGCACGGCGAGCTTTTCCGGCGTGTAGGGGTTATGGATGCGGTGGGCGCTTTCAGTAATGGTGAATATGCGTGGGATATCCAAAGTAGGTTCCCCTTCATTAAGTAGCTTCTGATGCTGTTCTGCGGATAAATACCTGTATAAAAGTTTGGTTATTAAATGGCAATATTTATAGGCCAGACTGATTCATCGACATCACGCGGTGCAGTGACCAACGTAGTTACGGCCAGCAGGGCAGTGCATGCATAAAAAAAGCCCTCTGAAGGTTCAGAGGGCTTCGCGGAAAGTACGGAAAATTTTTGCAGGGTGGCTGATTGACCGGTTTCGTCACGTGCCGGGGATCTGGCGGATGCCCGCCAAGGTACACAAGGCGGCTCAGACATGGTCAGGCCCAAAAGGAAGTCAGGTCGCTAAAATTGCGGCGGGCCGTCTTCCAGAGCCTGGGCCAGTTCGCGCAGGGCAGACAGGCTTTCTTCCGCTTCAATGGGAGTCAGCGTGTGCAGGGCAAAACCCGCATGCACAATAACATAGTCGCCGATATTGGGTTCTTCAGGCAAAAGCATGACAGAAGCGTTCAAAAAAGTCTGGCTTTCACCCACGCGAACGCGGGCCATACCTTCACCAAAAAGTTCTTCAATACGCGCGGGAATGGCAAGACACATAGTTACCTCTTGTCAGGCAGATAAACACTGTTGCGGTTTCGGCAAGCCTTGATGCGTCCACAAGCCACCGCAAACTGAGGGAAATGCAGCTTATCAGCCCGGACAGGAGTAGGCAAGCAGCCGGGGCGGAAGATCTTTTTGGCAAAATTGTTTTGTTTGCCGCAGCAGGGGCGTCACACAACGCGAGGTACTTGCGAATCCTTGACTTTAGGCGGCTCTTTGCCCAAACTACAGTGATTTTTCTCACTGCCAATGACATTTATTTTCTTGCGACATCAGTGCCGGGAGCCCCAATGAGTGATTATAAGAAAACGCTGAATTTGCCCCAAACCGCCTTTCCAATGAAAGCCAATCTGGCCCAGCGCGAGCCGGAAACCCTCAAGAAGTGGGAATCCATTAATGCCTGTGCCGCCATGGTGGAAGCTTCGGGCAGCAAGGGAACCTACATCCTGCATGACGGCCCGCCCTACGCCAACGGGCACATTCATATGGGCACGGCGCTGAACAAGATTCTCAAGGACATTATCGTCAAGTCCCGCAACATGGCGGGCTATACCTCGCGTTATGTTCCCGGCTGGGACTGCCACGGCCTGCCCATCGAACACAAGGTCGAGCAGGAACTCAAGGAAAAGAAAAAGGAACTGCCGGCCCATGTGGTGCGCAAGCTCTGCCGTGAGTACGCCTCCAAGTGGATTGACGTGCAGCGCAAGGAATTCAAGCGCCTGGGCGTGCTCGGCAACTGGGAAGATCCCTATATGAGCATGAAGCCCGCCTATGAGGCGGCCACGGCTGACGAACTGGCCAAGTTTGTGGCCACTGGCGGCGTGGTGCGCTCCAAAAAGCCCATTTACTGGTGCTGCTCCTGCCATACGGCGCTGGCCGAGGCCGAGGTGGAATACTATGACCACACCTCGCCTTCAATCTATGTGCGCTTCGCCCTGCCCGACGAGGGCCTCAAAAAGGTCTTTGCCGCTGCCGACCCCTCTCGCGCGCATGTGGTCATCTGGACCACGACGCCCTGGACGCTCCCCGACAACATGGGCGTCTGCCTGCACCCCGAATTCACTTACGCCCTGGTGGAAGCCGACGGCAGCCAGTATATTCTCGCCGAAGAACTGGTGAAATCCTGCGCCGCCACCTTTGGCTGGAGCGACTACACCATCCTTGACCGCGCGCCCGGCGTGAAGTTTGAAGGCCTCAAGGCGCGGCACCCCTTCTATGACAGGGACTCCCTCGTCATTCTGGGCCAGCATGTGACCCTGGACGCGGGTACGGGCTGCGTGCACACCGCGCCTGGCCATGGCCGCGAAGACTATGAGGTGGGCCTCAAATACGGCCTGGAAGTCTATTCGCCCATGGACGACGCGGGGCGCTTTTTGCCCAGCGTGGAATTTTTCGCTGGCCTGAATGTTTTTGAAGCCAACCCCAAGGTTATCGAAAAGCTGGAAGAAGTTGGCGCGCTGTTGCAAAAGGCCAAGATCAGGCACTCCTACCCGCACTGCTGGCGCTGCAAGGAGCCTGTCATTTTTCGCGCGACCACCCAGTGGTTTATCAGCATGGAAAAGAATGACCTGCGCGGCCGCGCCCTCAATGCCATTGACGAACAGGTGCGCTGGATTCCCGCCTGGGGTCGTGAGCGCATCCATAATATGGTGGAGTTCCGCCCCGACTGGTGCATCTCGCGCCAGCGCCAGTGGGGCGTGCCTATCATGGCCCTGCTGTGCGAAGACTGCGGCGAGGCCTGGAACGATGCCAATTGGATGCATGAAATGGCCGCGCGCTTCGCCAGCCATCCCACGGGCTGCGACTACTGGTACGAAGCCGATCTGAAGGATATCGTGCCCGAAGGGCTGGCCTGCCCGCAGTGCGGCGGCAATCACTGGAAGCGCGAAACGGACATCCTGGACGTGTGGTTTGACTCCGGCACAAGCTTTGCCGCTGTGTTGGAAAAACGCCCCGAACTGGGCTTTCCGGCTGATCTGTATATGGAAGGCTCCGACCAGCACCGTGGCTGGTTCCACAGTTCCCTTCTGGTCAGCGAAGGCACGCGGGGCTGCGCGCCTTACCGCTCCGTGCTTACCCACGGCTACGTGGTGGACGGCGAAGGGCGCAAGATGTCCAAATCCATCGGCAACGTCATCGCGCCGCAGGAACTCATTGAAAAATTCGGGGCCGAAATCGTGCGCCTGTGGGTTTCTTCCGTGGAATACCGCGAAGACATCCGCATTTCGGACGAAATCCTTGGCCGCCTTGTGGACGCCTATCGCCGCATCCGCAATACCTGCCGCTACATCCTCGGCAACCTGAACGACGTTTCCGCCCACGATCTGCTGCCGCTGGACACGCTGGAGTCTCTTGACCGCTTTGCCCTTGATGCGGCCGGTCGCGTGCACGAGCGTGTGCAGCAGGCCTATATGGATTTTGACTTCCACAAGGTTTACCACACCCTGCACAACTATTGCGTCACCGACCTTTCGTCCGTGTATCTGGATATTCTTAAGGATCGTCTCTACGCTTCGGCCCCGGCCAGTCACGAGCGGCGTTCGGCCCAGACGGCCCTGTGGCACATCCTGTGCCTGCTGCTGCGCGACATGGCTCCGGTGCTGTCTTTCACCGCCGAGGAAATCTTCAGCCATCTCCCCGAAAGCCTGCGTGGCCCGGAACTCACGGTGTTTGCCCTGCCGCCGCTGGAAGCCGCGCCCTACCTTCTTGACGAAGGCACGCGCGACGACTGGAACGTGCTGCTGGCCGTGCGCGGCGCTGTGACCAGGGCCATCGAACCCATGCGCCGCGAAGGCATCATCGGGCATTCGCTGGACACGCGCGTTACCCTTTTTGTGGCCGACGAGCTGCGCCAGCGGCTTGAGGGCCTGCATACCGACCTGCGTGCCGTGTGCATTGTGTCGCAACTGCATATGGAAGCTCTGGACCGCGCGCCCCAGGCGGCGTATCAGGATGAAGAGGTGGCGGGCCTTGCCATTGGCGTTGAAAAGGCGCGCGGCGAAAAATGCGAGCGCTGCTGGATCTACAGCACCGAGCTTGGAACCGATCCCGCTCATCCCGCCTTGTGCCCGCGCTGCACGGCGGTTATCAAGGCTATGGAATCCTGAGGATTATGCGCAAACGCTACCGTATTCTCGGGGGCATGGCCCTGCTGGCACTGGCGCTTGATCAATTGAGCAAGTATATTGTCATGCAGACCATCCCGGAGCACAGACCCGTTCCGGTGATCCAGGGTCTGTTTGACCTTGTGAACATACGTAACCGTGGAGCGGCCTTTGGTTTTTTGAACCGCTCCGATATCGAGTGGCAGTTCTGGCTGTTTCTGGTCGCAACGGCAGTGGCCGCGTGGGCCATATTCATGCTGGTTCGCAGCTCGCATGAAGACCCCTGGCTGTTTGCAGGCCTGGGGCTGGTTCTGGGCGGGGCATTGGGCAACCTGGTGGACCGCGTCCGCTTTCGGGCGGTTGTGGACTTTCTGGATGTCTACTGGGGCGACTGGCACTGGCCTGCCTTTAACGTGGCCGATTCGGCCATCTTTGTGGGGGCCGCCCTGGCCTGCCTCGCCATGTGGCGTCAGCCTTCCGGGGCCGGAGACAAAACGGGCCGTAACGCCGGGAAAGCCTCCGGCAAGGGAGGTAATGCCGCATGATGTTTCATTGGTGGCATGTGGTTCTGGTTATGATTCCTATGATCCCCACGCTGTGGAGCCTCATCCACATATGGGGGCATGAGTTTCCCACACCGCAGCAACGGGCGCTGTGGCTCGTGCTGGTGGTTTTTTTACCGGTTATCGGCGGTATCATCTATATTTTCACAGGGCGTAAAAAAGCCCTGGGAAAAGTGCAAATTTGAAAAAGAGGATATTATGCGCACATTCCGTACATTGTGCTTTGTCACGCTGGCTTGCGCTGCTCTGCCGCTGAGCGCCTGCGTATCGGGCGGCAGCTCCAGCGGGGGCAGCCTCAGCCTTGAACAGCAGGTGCAGCAGCACGATGTGCAGCTGCGTCAGATGCAGCCCTCGCAGGCTGACGCCTGGAATCAGATTCAGGCTTTGCGGCAGGAACTGAATACCATGAAAGGGCAGATGGATGACCTTAACAATGCCGGCGGCGCGCGCGCCCTTGTGGATCGTGTGAACCGGCATGACGAGGCCCTGCGCCAGGTTGAGCGCAGCATGGCGCTGAACCTGAACCTTGGCGAAGCGCCGTCCGCCACTTCCGCTGCCGCGCCTGTCGCACCCATAAGTCAGGCCACGCCTTCCACCCAGACAGCGCTTCAGACTCCCAGCTACGGTCAGCCCACCTACGGGCAGGCCGCTGCAGCCGGTGCAGCCGGGTCCGTGGCCGCCGGTTCCACCGGTTATGCCGCGGCCGTGCCCGAAGGCGTGCAGCCTTACGGCGGCCAGGCCGCTGCCGCCCAGGCGTCCGCTGCGGCTCCTGCCGCCAGCACCTGGGGCCAGCCCTCTCCGCAGCCGCAACCGCAGGTACAGGCGCCGCAAAAGGACATCTCGCTGGCGCTCTATGACGCTGGCGTCAACGCCTATAATGCCCGCAAGTACGACGAGGCCCAGCGCTCCTTTGCGGACTTTCTGAAAAACTACAAGAGCCATAACCTGGCTCCCGAGGCCCAGTTCTACATGGCCGAGTGCTACTTCCAGCGTAATCAGTATGCGGACGCGGCCCTCGCCTATGACAAGGTCATCAAGGACTACCCCAAGTCCTCCAGTGCGCCCGGCGCTTACCTCAAGCAGGGCATAAGCTTCAGCAAGCTCAATCAGGGCGCGGCCTCCAAGGCCCGTCTGGAAGAGCTCATCAAAAAGTATCCCAACTCGCCCGAAGCAGCCCGCGCCAAGACCTTCCTCAAGACCAACAAGTAGATTCTCTTCATGCCGCCGTGCCGAACCTCGGCGCGGCGGCCATCTATTGCCTTTCCCCAACAGCGCCCGAAGCGCAAAGGTACACGCATGAGCGACAAAAAGGCCGAACCCGCCGTGTACAGGCAGTTGAGCGCGGACATGCGGCAGGGGCTCAAGGATATCTATCAGCAGATTTCCACAGCCTCGCAGAGCAAGCCTCTGACCGATGCCGACACGGATGCGCTTTTCCACGAAGCCACCGCCCAACTGGCCGAAGTGCTCAAAGCCACAGAAAGCGCCACCATGTCCATTATGGAAGTTGTGGAGCGGCATCTTGACTTGCAGGCGCAGAATACGGAACTCCTGGCGGCAGTGCGCGAGGGCAGGGCGTCGCAGGGGCAGATTTCGCGGCTTGAAAAAAATAATGCCCTGCTTGGCGACGATCTTACCGGCCTGCTGACTGCCCTGAGCTTTCAGGACATCACGGGGCAGCGCATCAAACGGGTGGTGACGGCGCTGAACAAGATCGAAAATACCGTGGTGGAGCTGTATATTTCTTCGGGCCTCATCATGGACGGAGCGGCAAAAGACCCGAACAAGGATACGGAGTCCCTGCAGACCGAGGCCCGTAAAGCTGTGGAGGATTTTCGCCAGAACCGCATGAAAGCCGACGGCCTCAAAGGCCCCGACGGCAACGGCGTGTCGCAGAGCGCCATTGACGATATGCTCAGTCAGCTTGGCATGTAACACGCCTGCTTCCCGGTATTTTTCAAGGCATCTTGTACATGCGAGATGCCTTTTGCTTGCCGGGCACGGCACACGCTGCCGTTGCCCCAGAGGAGAAAGTCATGAACGTATTTACTGTTGACCACGATCTGTGCCGTAAGGATGGCATCTGCGCCATGGTTTGTCCGGTGCATATAATTGACGCCGAGGTGGGCGCGTATCCCACCATGGACAAGCACAAGGCCGCCTATTGCATTGGCTGTGGCCAGTGTATGGCCTTTTGCCCTACCCAGGCCTGCGCAGCGCCAGGGCTTGACCGCAAGGACTGTAAGATCCTGCGCCCAGAGCACATGCCCACGGCGGAACAGGTTGAAGAGCTTGCGGTGTCCCGCAGGTCTGTGCGCAATTTTAAGAACAGGAACATTCCCAGGGAGCAGTTTGAACGGCTGCTGGCAGCGGCCCGTTTTGCCCCCACTGCCAAGAATACCCAGAACCTGCGCTGGATTGTGCTTGAATCGCGCGAGCAGGTGGTAAGGCTGGCGGAACTGGTGGTGGACTGGCTGCGTATTCTGCCGCAGGCCGACGCCACCATGAGTGAAGGCGTACATGCCCGCGGCCTTGTGAGCGCATGGGACAAGGGGATTGACGTGATTACCCGCACGGCTCCGCACCTGGCGGTGGTGGTCGCCCCCCAGTGGCACTGGGGACGGACGGATTCCGCCATTGCCGCTACCTATCTTGAACTGCTGGCCCACGCGCAGGGCATAGGCTGCTGTTGGGGCGGCTACATCTGCACGGCCCTGGAACACCCGGAGGCGCAGCCTGTACGGGACTTCCTCGGCATCGGGCCGGATGAGATGGCCTTTGCCGCGCAGATGATGGGCTATCCCCTTTTCAAGTCCAAGGCGCGTCCTGTGCGCAAACAGCCTGATGTGACCTGGAAGTAGACGGCCTGGCCCGATCTGACGCGCCAACGTAATTCAGCCCGGATCACGCTTGCAGCCCCCCGCCTGTGCGGGGGGCTTTTTTTTGGCCCGTACTTTGCAATGATTCTGGCACGGGCCACCGGGCCCGGGGAAAAGATGGCCGCGCACCCGTTTCAGCGCGTCTGCCAACCAAGGAGAAGCACATGCAAGCTGGCATGTTTAGCGGACTTTTTGCCGCACTCAGCACCGAGCACCGCATGAATTATGTCGCCAATAATTTGGCGAATGCCAATACGCGCGGCTATAAACGCGACACCGTGGCGTTCAAGGACACCATGGTCAGCTATGCCTTTGACGAAATTCGCGAGCCGCTCCTGAACCTCAAGTCAGATCCCCTGTTTCCCGAGCCGCTCAATGCCTCAAGGGTTCGGCTGGCGGTGTCAAAGATAGATTTTGCCCAGGGCTCCATGCAGTACTCGGGCAATCCTCTGGACGTGGCCATAAACGGCGAAAACGCCTTTTTCCGTGTGGCCACGCCAACAGGACAATTCTTGACGCGCAACGGCGCCTTTGTGCTGTCTGAAGACGGCACCATCATGACGCCGCAGGGCTATCCGGTACAGGCGCAGGGCGGCGGCAACATCACCATTCCGCAGGGTACGCGGCATATCCAGATAAGCGGCGACGGCCAGGTCATTGCCGACAACGACGTGATAGGGCAAATCGCTCTGGCCAATGTGGATAATCCGCAGAACCTTGAGAAGATGGGCAATAATCTGTACCGCCCGCGGCAGAACGTGCAGGTGGCAGAAGGCGACGCCTACGCAACCGGAGGCCGCCTGGAACAAGGCTTTACAGAAGCCGCCAACGTCGAGGTGGTACCCGAGATGGTGAACATGATTGAAGTGCAACGCCAGTTTGAAGCGTACCAGAAGGTCATGCAGACCTCGGATACGCTGGATCGCGCGGCCACGGAAAAATTGGGCCGCCGACAGGGTTAGGGCATTTTCATTCTGAAAGATCTCTTACGGCTGCGTGAGCAGACGCTCGCCGTGAAGGCGCAGGCGCGGTTCATCTGCGCTGGCAAGCGCCGGAACGGGCGTACCGTAAACTTTGAGAATGCGTATTCGCAAAGGTAGTCTGCTCAAGGGCTGACAGCGAAGGCTGAAACAAGGAGAGTTTTCCATGATGCGTTCCCTTTGGACTGGAGCCACCGGCATGGTGGCACAGCAACTCAATATTGACGTCATTTCCAACAACCTGGCCAACGTCAATACGACGGGCTTCAAGAAAAGCCGCGCCGAATTTGAAGACCTCATGTACCAGACCATGCGTATGGCCGGGTCCATAACCGAGGGCGACAACCGCCTGCCGGTGGGCATCCAGGTGGGCATGGGCACGCGCCCCACGGCCGTACACAAGTTTTTCACCCAGGGCGACTTTCAGAATACCGGCAACACGCTGGACGTGGCCATTGAAGGCGACGGCTTTTTTCAGGTGGATGTGAACGGCGAGCTCATGTACACCCGCGCCGGTTCCTTCAAGCTCAACCAGGACGGCACGGTGGTCACGGCCAATGGCTACATTTTGCAGCCGGAATTTGCCGTGCCTGCGGAAACCAAGAATATTTCCATTTCTTCGTCCGGGCATATAGCCGCGTTGGACGCCCAGGGGCAGGAACTCGCGGGAGCGGAAATTCCGCTGTACACCTTCATCAACCCCGCTGGTCTCGACGCGCGCGGACGCAACCTTTTCACGCCCACGCAGGCTTCGGCCGACGCGGTGGAAGGCGTGCCCGGAACGGCCAATGTGGGCACTCTGGCACAGGGATTTTTGGAAATGTCCAACGTGGAAGTGGTGGACGAAATGGTCAACATGATTGTTGGCCAGCGCGCCTATGAGGTCAACTCCAAGTCCATCCAGACGTCAGACTCCATGCTTGGCATCGCGGTACAGCTCAAGCGCAGTTAGGCGGTAGCAATATCATGAAATTATTGGCGGTACATATATCCACAACGGCAGATACGGTCGGGGCAGGGCGCAACGCGCGGCTTGTCAGGCTGGTCTGGTTTGCCGTGTCCGTTGTTCTGCTGGCGCTGACGCTGGCCTGCCTGTGGCAGGCCGGGCCTGTGCTGGCGGCGGGCGGTGTGCCGCAGGCCGTATGGCAGGATACTGACCGCAATCACCGGCGTTCGCCCGCACAGGTGAAAACCCAATTGCGGCAGCCACAGGTTCGCGCCGGGCAAATGCCCCTGAGCCCCGAAGCCCAGGACGCCAGAGCCGCCAAAACTAGTTCTCAACTGGCCGCCAATGCTGTGCCCCTGGCCCAGGAAGGGCAGCTGAACATGCTGGAGCAGGGCGACTGGCGGCTCAAAATCGTCTCCGCCGCCGTGACCGGTACCAGCATGGTGCTGCTGGGAGATATCGCCGTGCCCATCGGGCATATGGATCAGGCGCAGTGGGACGCCTTGCGCGCCACCCCCCTGTGGGAAGCGCCGCCAGAAGAAGGCAAGCCTCTGCAAATCAACCGCTCCCGCCTGTCGCAGGCATTACGGCAGGCCCTGGGGCAGGATGTGGCCGGGCGCTGCATTTTGCCCACGTCCCTCGTGATCCAGCGCGGCGGCCTGGTCTTCAGGGAAGACGATTTGCGCAACTATGTCGTCAAAAGCCTGACTCCCCAAATGGCGGCCATGCCGGGAGAGGCCGAACTCACGGATTTTCGTCTGCCGGAATACATTTTTCTTGCCCACAGCCAGCAGCGCGTACAGCTTGAGCCGGGCAAACTGGCTCCGGGGCGTGTGCCCCTGCGCTTTGCCGTGCAGGAGGCGGACGGCACGGTTCTGCGGCGGGTGGCGGGCACAGCCACGCTGGCCCTGTGGCTTACGGTGCCCACGGCGGCCCAGTCCATGAACAAGGGCGACGCCCTGACAGCCCAAAGCGTCACCTTTATGCGCGTCAACGCCGGGCAGTTGCGCGACCTGCCCTGGGACGGACACGGCGGCCCCTGGCAACTGGCCCGCGCCATCAATGCCGGAGACACCATCCTGCAAAGCGATCTGGCCAACCAGCTTATGGTCAAACGCGGGGATGTGGTCACACTCATATTTTCCAGAAATAACCTGCGCATCACCACGCAAGCGCAGGCTCTGGCCGACGGCGAACCCGGCGCGACCATTCCGCTGCGGAACTTGCAAACCAAAAAACAGGTCTTCGGCATTGTCAAAAACGGCAATACCGTGGAGATACACTAGGCGTTGCGGCCGTACTGACGGCAGGGCGCGGTCACCAAGGAGAGAAGCAAATGCAGGCACGTCATGTCATACCCGTTCTGGCGCTGGTCTTTGCGCTGTGCGCCGCCTGCGGCGGCGGGCCGCGCAAGCATCCGGCCTTGCAACCGCCTGTTGTCGATCCGCAGGAATACAGGCAGGAAGCCAATGCGGCAAACAACCCCGGCTCGCTTTTTGCGGCCAGTGAGCAGGATACGCTTTTTTCCGACAGCCGCGCCCGCAGGGTAGGGGATATCGTTGTGGTCAAGCTGGTGGAAAACACCAAGGCCCAGAACAAGGCTGAAACCTCATCGAAAAAGAACAGCGGCAACGATTATCAGGTGGGCGCGCTTTTCGGGCAGAGCTCTAGTGGTTTTATTCCTTTGCTGGGCGTTGGACCCACCAGCAAGGTGGGGGTTCCGGCCCTGACCTCGAGCTCGGCCAGCGACCTTTCTGCCACGGGCAAGACCAAGCGCGAAAACTACGTCACCACCTCACTGGCGGCTCGCGTCATCCGGGTGTTGCCGGGTGGTCTGCTGCAGATCGAAGGCGCGCGTGAAATCCGCGTCAACGAGGAAACAGAGTATATGGTGGTGCGCGGCATGGTGCGTACCAAGGACGTGAGCGCAGACAACAGCGTGCTTTCAACCCAGATCGCCGATGCCAGCATTGAATACTATGGCCGCGGCGTACTGGCCGACAAGCAGAAGCCCGGATGGTTCACGCGCCTTATGGATAACGTCTGGCCGTTCTAGCTTTAGCACGCCCCTTCTGGATTGGCGTGGCGCTTTGAAGTGCGTAGTGGGAGAGGGATGTGAACGCAGGCCGATCCGACAGAAACGCACCACGGTGAAGTGCTTTGTGGGGAAGGGATGTGGTTGGCCCGTCGATGGCGATGTGGAATGTTTTGTGGGGAAGGGATGTGGTTGGCCCGTCGATGGCGACGCGGAATGCTTTGTGGGGGAGGGACCCTTTTGCAAAAGGGTCTCCTCCCCCACGCCCCCACCCCCTAAAACCTTTATTGCCGTTAGGGCGTATTGGCTTTGAATGGGTTGCGCACTGACGCTGCACTACAGGGACGGACGTGGGCCGGGGCGCGTGTGGGCTGGGACGGGCGCTGTACGAGAGTGACCGGCGTGGGCGCAGGGATGGGGTTGCGCGGACAACGACAGGCTTGGACTGGAGCGGTTCGCAGGGCAGAGCAGGCCTGCTGTATGGGTGCCGCTTGCACTGCGTGGAAGGATATTTCCGGCCCAGCATTGTATACTGAGCCGAAAAGCCATAATTTTTTGACCCGCAGGCAAAAAAAGCTTGCCAAGCCCTGCCCGTTCGGGTAAATCAATCTTCGCGCCGAAGTGGTGGAATTGGTAGACACGCTAGGTTCAGGGTCTAGTTCTCGCAAGGGAGTGGGAGTTCGAGTCTCCCCTTCGGCACCATCTTGAACTCCAAGAGAGTTCAAAGAAGCCCGCTAAGCTAACAGCTTGGCGGGTTTTCTGCTTTTTAAGGCTCCAACTAAGTTCATCTACGTCTTTTGACATACCCCAATATTGGGGGTAGTTCTGGGGGTACGGAGTCTAAAGAGGTGGTTGGAAGCCATTTCAATACCCCCAGAGTGCAAAGCATTGCTGGCCGCCTGTTTTCCAACATTTCCCGTCTTCCACCTCTCGCAGACCGCACCGATACCCCCACGGGGGAAGCATATACCCCCAAATTGTAGGTTCGATACCCCCCCACCGTGAGGAATACCCCCACAAAGCGGAGGCGATACCCCCATGCCCCTTTCTGACATCAGCGTTCGCAATGCCAAGCCACAACAAAAACCCGCCAAGCTGTTCGATGGTGGCGGCCTCTTCCTCTTTATCGCCCCAACTGGCGGCAAGATGTGGCGGCTAAAATACCGCTTCCAAGGGAAAGAAAAGCTCTTGGCCTTGGGGGTATACCCAGACGTGGGTTTAAAAGAGGCCCGCAAAAGGCGGGACGAAGCCAGAGAACAACTTGCCATGGGCAATGACCCCGGCGAAGTCAAAAAAGAAATCAGGGTCACTGCACGAGCGATAGAAAGAGAACGGCAAAATACGTTTGAAGTTGCCGCGCGCGAATGGTTCGCCTCATACTCTCCAGCGCTTACCCCAAAGCATGCGGCCAAACTTCAGCGTTACCTTGACACAATCCTATTCCCTTACCTGGGCAATAAATCCGTAACCGATTTAGAACCGTCTGACTTTCTAGGGGTTATCCGCCCCACTGAAAACAAAGGGCATATCACCACCGCTCACAAGCTCATGCAACTTTGTGGGCAGGTAATGAAGTATGCCCACCTGACAGGAAGGATCCGTTACAACCCGGCAGCAGGCTTAAGCGCAGCATTACAGCCGCTGCGCCACGAGAACCTTGCAGCGGTTACTGACCCTGCGGACATTGGCCGACTACTGAGGGATTTAGATGCCTATGAAGGGTTTCCTTCTATAACGGCCTTTTTGCGAATACTGCCCTACGTCTTCACGCGACCATCTGAATTACGCCGCGCTGAATGGAGCGAGTTCAATTTTACTGAGGCTCTTTGGCGCATTCCTGCGAGCAGAATGAAAATGCGCCGACAGCATACCGTCCCCCTATCCTTGCAGGTAATGGACCAGCTTGAAGAACTGCGGGCGTTTTCTGGATCAGGAAAATATCTTTTCCCCAGTGTTCGGGCCAGGACGGCAGTTATTTCAGACGCTGGCCCTTTGGCTGCCCTTCGGCGCTTGGGCTATGAATCTGGAGAAATGTGCCTGCATGGCTTCAGGGCCATGGCCAGCACCCGGCTTAATGAGCTGGGCTACCGCGCGGACGTAATAGAGGCGCAGTTGGCCCACAAGGAGCCAGATGCGGTGCGCTTGGCATACAACCGGGCGGAATACACCGATGAACGCCGAAAGCTTATGCAGGAATGGGCGGATTACTTGGACAGCTTAAAAGCCACCCGCGCAGGAGTGTAGAATGGACACAGAATTATTCAACCGTGCATTGGGCCTGGTAGAACCTTGGACGGTATCTGGCTATAAAATTGATGAGGACAAAGAAAGAATAACATTTTTTGTTGAGCCTGAAGAAAATTCTTTATTAATGTGTCCACATTGTAAAGAAAGCTATGCGACATGCAATGACTATAAAATTTTTGATTTCGATTACTTAAGTTTTTTTAAATATGAATGCTGCTTAGAAGTAAGAGTTCCATTACTTACCTGCATAGAGCATGGAAAAACTCCCGCTTGTTTTTACATTAAACTTAATAAATATTCTGAACTCTATCCTTTTCCAGAGTCATATAAGCTTAAATAACTTTAAAACAATATAAACAGAGAATTTTTACATATGAAATGGAACAATATTGAATACATGACATTTCAAGAAATATTTGAATCAAGGAATGTTAGCGAAATAGACACAATACATCACATTGAGATTGCATTAAAGCAAGAGATTTATTTTGCTTACTACGAGCAAAACGGAATTCTCGTTCAATATTCTGAAACAAAACTACCAGATTCTTTAGCATTTAGATTATATAATAAAAACACGAACCCTGGTAGATATAAAAGTTCAGATCACTTAATGTTTTTCTTACAAAGACTTTGCCCAAAAGAACGTATAGCAAAAGCAACTTCTATTGAAAAAATTACAGTGAATATTTCTTCATCACTTTGGGCAGGGCTTACAAAAGAGAAGTCCTTCTCAGCATTGAGCGCAGAAGGTTTTTCAGACGAAGTAATAGCATTTATTCTTATAGAAAAACTATCCACCGCCAAGGGTGAGGCGGGTCGCTTATTTTATTCAGATGAAATAGCAAAAGGAGAAGAACGAGACCTTTCAACTTACATAAGAAAAATTGACAGCTTACTTAATCGCGCCAACAAGAAGTATTTATTTACTTTTTCAGAATAAAATATGCCTAATGCAAGCGTTGTGCAAATAAAGCGCAATTTTTTTGCATAGCACTTTGCGGCAACGCACTGGTTTACTCTTTCAAGAAGCTCACAGAGATTCAAGAAGGAGTTTTTTTATGTCTCAACAACAGCCTGCCCCATCAATCCCTCACACTGGTTTTCTTCGCTTAGATCAAGTTCTCCAACTTTCCCCATCAGCCAAAGTTCTTGGTATTCTGGTATAAAGACTGGTCGATTCCCTCAGCCCGTTAAACTTGGGCCGAGAACTACAGCATACCGCGCTGAAGACATTCGCAAACTGATTGACGAACTTAGTGTTCAGAGCCCCGCTCAATAGGCGGATGTCATGAACACTGACATTCGGCTTTCCGTCAATTTCTTCACCCACCCCAAGACGGTGAAATTAGAACGCCAGTTAGGGCTAGACGGCGTTGTTTCGCTTCTTCGCCTATGGCTGTGGGCTGTGCAAAACAGGCCAAGCGGCGCGCTCACAGGCATGGATGATGAAGATATTGAAATCGTATCCGGCTGGCCTGGGGACGCTGGCGCATTTATCAGAGCCATTGTTGCATTAAGGCTTCTTGACCTCGCTGAGGCCATATACCACTTGCACGATTGGCAAGAACACAATCCATGGCAGGCAGAAGCTGAAGACCGCGCGGACAAGGCACGCTTTTCACGCTTGCGGCAGGTATACCCTGAAGCATTTGAACGCCTAAAAAATTCAGGCACCAACGCCATTTCAAAGGCTGAATACGCCCAATTAACCTCACGGCGGGGCGCTGGCGACCGCCAAGCGACCGCCGAAGAAATGCCGAGCGATACCCCGGCGACCGCCAGCGCATCACTGGCCCCGCGCCAGCTCCTTTCCTCTCCTTGCCTTTCCTCTCCCTACCATGCCGAAGAAGAAAGAGAGTCTTCACTACGTTCTGACTCTTTGTCAGGGCCAAGCGTCCCTGACGTGACGGCGGGGCCGCCATCTGAAGCCGCACAAGAAGAGACTCTTCGCAAAAAGCAGGCAAAGAAACACCCCACAGAGTTCCCCGAAACTTCAGATGCCTACCAACTCGCGGTTGTCATGCGGAACACGCTCAAGGCCAATCTGCCAACGCTCAAGGAGCCAGACCTGCAAAAGTGGGCGCAATGCTTCGACGTTGCCATGAGAAACGATGATCGCATGAAGGACCCGAGCTTTGTTACGCAGGTAATAGCCTGGGCCTGTTCAGATTCCTTCTGGCGGGCAAACATTCAAAGCCCCGGAAAACTGCGCGAAAAATTCGACCAACTCACGGCAAAAATGGAAACAGAAGCGGCAAAAAAGCGAAATTCTCCGCAATCAATAACGTGGAAATCACCGGCACAACGCAGGTTGGAAGCCAATCAGCAAGCGGGAAGAGAAGCAAAACGCCTACTCTTCGGCGAGCAAGAAGTCAGGGAGTACCAGCAATGAGGGCTGAAGACTTTGACCGATTTGACGCGCTTATTCAGGGCGTAGCCGATTGCTACGGGCAAACGCTGACTGCGCAGGGGATTGCCTTGCGGTTCAAGATGCTAACCCCGTTTGAGTATGCCGCAGTTGAAAAGGCCGCACTTGCGATCATGACCACACGTAAATTCACCACAATGCCCACGCCCGCAGATTTTATTGACCATTTGAACGGCGGGAATATTGAAGATCAGGCCGAGGTCGAATCAGGCAAGGTATTGCAGGCTATTTCGGCACATGGAGGGTATGCCAGTGTGGTTTTCGATGATCCTACCACGCAGGCAGTTATTGTGCAGGCATATGGCGGATGGGTGCGGATGTGCGCCCAGTGTGGCGTTGAAGAGTCTGAAAAATGGTTTCGTACCAACTTTGCCAAAACTTGGGCTGCATACAAAAGGCAAGGCATCAAAGTGTTCGGCGTGCTGGGGGGAAGGTGTGAAATTCAAAATACCGCCAACGGCTTTGTTGAATACCAGGACAAACCCAAGCTGGTAGGCAATCAGAAAAAGGCAATTGCTGTGCTTGAATCTATTGAAAAAAACAGCCTCGAAAGCTCGTCCGCTGGAATCATTTCGTTGCTGGAAGCAGGGCTAAAAAATTCAATTCAAGGTATCAGCCAATGACAACAAAATTTTCCGAGGGCTGGCATACACTGACCGAGGTAGCGGAAATCTTTCGCGTTTCCCCCACTACAGTGCGCCGCCTCATCACGACCGGCAGACTGAAAGCGAACAACACCTCCTGCGCAACAAGGCCGCGATGGCGCATCCATGAGCAATGGATAGACGACTACGCTCAAAACACCCCAGAACAAAAGGAAGAAAACAATGCCCCCATGCAGACCGTTGAAGATTGAAGAATGCGCCGCGATGTACAGCGCCTATACTGGCCGCCACAAATTGCGCAATCAATGCTTGCACTTGCTCTGCCTTACTACTGGCCTTCGCATCCATGAGGCTCTTTCCATCAGGGTTTCAGACGTGCTCCAAAACCGGCAGGTGGTTCAGGCGCTTCAGGTACAGCGCGGCAAGATGAAGCAAGCGGCACAGGGCCGCACCATCCTGCTGCCAGCACAAACCCGCGAAGCAATCAGGCTTCAGATAGATTGGCTGCTCCAGTACGGCCACCTTGGCCCAGATCAGTTTTTATTTCGCAGTCAACTGGGCGACCGCCCCATGCAAGTGGCAGAAGCGTGGAAGATTTTCAATGACGCTGCGAACAAGGCAGGGCTTCGCCGGGACTTGGGAACTTTGGGCACACACTGCTGGCGTAAGACCTTCGCGACAGAAATTTTTTGTGCTGCGGTTGAGCGAATGCAGGCCGGGGAACGCATCGACCCAATGCGCGAAGTCGCTCGCGCCCTCGGACACGCAGACATGAAGAACACAGAAAAGTATTTGCCGGTTGATCCTGAAATCGCCTTCAAAAACATGCAGATGTTGGAAGCCAGGCACAGTTACGCGCTGTCTTGAACACCCCCGACTTTTCCACAGGGCAAAACGTTTCCTTTTGAAAAAGAAATGTACCTGGAAGATTAGAAAAAAGTTAGTGTAAACATCCGAATTTTTTTGAAAACATATATGTAAAAAAGAAATTGAGGTGAGCAGATACTCGCTGCACGAATACAGACCCGCCACGCGGGCACACAGCGCCACATAGAATCCCCAGAACCTAACTCCCGACGTTCATGCAGTCTGTTTCCTTTTTAAATCGACACTTATAAACATGCCTGTGGAAAACTTTTTAGCCACACGTTTACTACCCCAAAGGAGAACCATTATGCACCCCGAAAAAAGAATAAAAATGCTGACCCTGCTCAATGAACTGCAAACCCTTTTGCTTGATGATGACAGCAATTCCAATACGCCTGCCGCGCATCCTGCCCCCATAGCCCCTCTTGCGCCGAAGAATGAAGGCGAGGCAGCAATTCAGGATCACTCACTGGAAATGCTTACCTGGGATGAAGGCGCGGCAATGGCCGCTTATCAGGAAGGGCTGGATAGCGCCAGAAAGCGTGAAGATTACCTGTGGAATATCGAGGGCAAGCGATGAACAGAACTTCCTTTCGCGTCCCTCTCAATCAACCCAGCTCCAGTATGCCGCAATACAACCCACAACAGCTTCCCACCACTCCCGGCGCTGGCGTTTCGGCCCGTCTTTCAGATAGTGCAGCCCAAGTCTACAGCCAGGGCACAGACCAGCAGGCCCGTCAGCTTGATGTGCTGGGCCGTGGCATGCAGCAGGTCGCCAAGGCCGGATATGACCTCCACACCGACTACCAGACAGGCAAAGCCCGTGAAGCTTTCAACCAGCTTCGCGCTGAAGAAATGGACATAAAGGCTCGCCTTGCCGCGATAACCGGAAAAGAAGCCATCGACCCTGAAAATGGCGTTCAGGCCAGCATTGCCAAATGGCAACAAGACGCTCATGCCCGCCTGACCAAAGACCTGGGCGGCATGGCTCGTGGCCTGTTTGATCAGGCTGCGGAGCTTCACCTTGCGAACCTCACGGCGTGGGGCATTGAAAAGCATACTGGTGAAGAGCGCACCTACTTGAATCAGCAGGATGAGGGCACCATTGCGCTGGATGCCTATGCTATGCTTTCCGATCCGTTGAATACCGCTGCAGTTAAAAGCGGATTTGAAAATATCAAGGGCCGTTATCGCGCCCTTCGTGATCGCAACGGCTGGTCTGATGAAATCACCCAAGCCAAGCTTACTGCACAGGCGGAGAAAGTTTTCAGTAAAATGGTTGATAGCCAGCTTGATGGTGACAACCTGGGCGCAGCGCGTGAACTGCTTGGCCGTTATGGTGAGTACATGGGCGGCAGCCGCAGCGCCTTGGAAGCCCGCATAACTGCCAAAGGCCGTGAACTGCAGGCCCGTGCGCGGGCTGAACAGGAAATGCGCTTTGTCAGCACCTTCGCCACCGACCCACTACAGGGCATTGCAGAAATATCCACCCCAGAAGGGCAGGCAAAGTATGGCCTTGACGCCAAGGCGGCTTTGGGTGTGCGCAGCATGCTTCAGGCGCAGTGGAGCTTCAACAAGCAAGTCGAGAAAGAGCGACGCGATGCCTATACCACCGATGCTGTGAATGGCATTTACGCCACACTCACAGGCGACCCCAGCAAGAATATCCCGCCTGACCCTGCCAAAGCCTATCAGAATTTGCAAAATTCCAACCTGGACGCCCTGACCAAGCTTGAAATGGGCCGCAAGCTCGAAGACGGCACCATCGGCAAAACACGCGATGCCGCAGCCGTCAATGACATGGCCCGCCTGATTGTCAGCGGTGAGGTAGATTCCGACGCGCCCATTGATGTCATGCTGGCACAGGGCAAGGCCAGCGTGGGCGATGTGGCCATGCTCAAGGGCATGCGCAAGGATATGGACGGGCCCCTCAAAGATTACCTCAAGCGCGGCGATGCTCTTGTGGGCAACGCTTTCGCCCGGCCTCAGTTCGCAGCCGGAACGCCCGAAGCCGCCATTAAAGAAGACAGGGCACGCAATCAGCTTCAGCGCGCTATAACAGAGGCATACAATAAAGGCGGGCCGGAGGCCGTGGAAAAACTGTTCAATAGCGATTTGCCCATGTCCATCATGAGCAGCAACGCCGTTTCTGTTGAAGATGAACTGAACAATCTTGACCGCGTTCTCAATGTCGGGCGCACCGATAAACGCCCCATTGAAAGCGCTGATGACTATGTAAGTCGGCGCACAAAGGGGGCTGCTCAATGAGCCAGGCCAATACAAACCAAGATTTTTACCTTGAAATGCGCGGTCAGGGCTACAATGATCAGGAAATCCGTAATGCCATGCGCCCCATGCTGGTTGAGGGCGGCTTTTCCGATCAGGAAATTAACGGCTATTTCAAAAAATATGATCCTGTCACCCTGTGGGATTCAGTAGTTCATGGCTTTCAGGGCTCGGTAACGGGCCTTGCAGCGCGTGAAAAGCTGCCAGACAACCTTTCACAGCCCCAACTTTCACAACTTTCCACCATGCAGCGCGTGGGCCTTCAGGTGGGAACACTGGCGGGCGACCTGCCAACAATGGCCCTTGGGGCTGGCCTTGGGCTTTTGGGTGGTCCTTCTGCTCCGGTCACTGTTCCGGCTTCAGCCATGGCCATCACGGAAGGCACCCGGGCTATTTACATGGATCATATCAAAAACGGCGAAGTGCAAAATGCGGAACAATTTGCTCAGCGCATGGGCACAGTACTTACTGAGGCAGGTAAGGGCGGCGTCATTGGCGGCGCGACGGGCGGCATGGGCAAGTTGGCTGGCATTGGGGCAAAGACTGCTGGTGCCGGAGCCATAACAACAGGCGCGGCCACCGTCACGGCTGAAGTGGCCACCATGCCCACCGTGGCCGCAGGGCTTGAAGGCCGCCTGCCAGAGCCCCATGAATTTGTTGATGCCGCCATTCTTGTGGCCGGGCTCAAAGGGGCTGGCGCAGCAGGTGGCAAGGTCGTGGACGCGGGAGGAAAGCTTGTGCCCAAACTGCGCGATATATATACCAGAATCGGCAAAGACCCCATGCAGGTTCTTGAAGAAGCCCGCACCAATGACGCCGTGCGTCAGGATTTGCTTTCCCTCAATCGCGAGTTGCCAGAAGGCTACAAGGTTGAAAGCCGTCAGGGCAGCATGCCACGTGAAGCCAGAGAAACAGGCGGCAATCCCAATGAGGCTATACGGGCGGCAGAAGGCTCTAACGTGGCCATGCCCCTAAGCAGAGATGCCGCACCTGCCGCAGTTGTCGCCATTGAAACCTACAGGCTTTCCAGCGTCATTGACCAGTTGGCGGACGATCTGGGCGTTCCCTTCCGCGTTGGCCGCCTGGGGCCGCACCTCAAAAATGCAGAAGGCATTTATAAGCCCTGGGAAGAAGTCTCCCGCGTCCGCATCGCTAATGATATTGCCACCATTGCGCATGAGGCCGGGCATCATCTGCAAAAAAAGATTTTCGGCACGCTGGATGAAAAGCCGCTTCTGGCTTTTGCCGATGAACTGGCACCCATTGCCACTGTTCCACGCAAGGGGCAATCCCCCCTGCCCGAAGGCTTTGCGGAATTCATTGCCCGCTACGTGGTAGATCCGCAAGGCGCTCGGGAAAAAGCCCCGCGCTTTTATGACTATTTTGAAAGGCATCTTGAAAGCGGCAACCCGGCTTTGTTGCAGTCCCTGCAAAATGCTCGCGCAGGTGTGCGCCGCTGGAATGAACAACCCGCCGTTAATGAGGTTTTGTCGCAAATCAACGCAACTGAGTCAGGGGCGACAGGTTCACTTCGGCAAACCTGGCGGCAGGCATACACCACCTTTATTGACGACCTGCACCCACTGAAAAAGGCCGTTGACCAAATGGCCGGCGGCAGAGAACTTCCAGCCGCTCTTGACCCTTATCTTCTGGCCCGAACCTACCGGGGCGCAGCAGGCAGGGCCACGCACTTTCTTGAGCGAAGCCCCTTTGACTTCCATACGGGCGAAAGCGTCGGCAAGCCGCTGAAGGCCATCCTTGAGCCTGTCAAGAATCTGGACGAGCTGCGGGCCTATCTGGTGGCAAAGCGTGGCCTTGAGCTGGACGCGCGCGGAGTTCTGGCAGGCATCCGCAAAGGTGCAATGGAAAAGACCGTCAGCAAGCTGGAAGCGGCCTACGAAAAAACCGCTCAGGAACTCTATGCCTATCAGGACCATGTACTGAAATACTATGCGGCCTCCGGCATGCTTGGCAAAGAAACTCAAGCGGCCATGCGCGCAGCCAACAAAAACTATGTGCCCTTTTACCGCTTCATGGGCGACATGGCATCCACCGGGCCAAATACTGGCAGTAAAGGCTTTTTACCGCGCGAGGCAATCCGAAAAATCAGGGGCAGCGGGCGTGAGATCATCGACCCGCTGGAAAGCATCCTCAAAAATACCTACGCCCTGATTGAAGCGGCGGAAAAGAACAAGGTGGGCCTGGCGCTGGCTGACCTTGCCCGAACCACCGAAGGGGCGGGCGGCCTTGTGGAAAAGCTGCCAGCGAAAATGCTGGGCACCCGCATTTCTGGCGAAGAAGTTATGCGCACCTTGAAGGATGTTGACCCTGAAGCGGCCCGCGCCTTTGCTGAAGCCGTGGAGCGTGGCGACCTGGATGTAAGCGCATTCCGGCCAGACTATCGCATAGACAAAAAAACGGAAATTTCCGTCATGCGTGACGGAAAGCGTGAGGTGTATCAGGTAGACCCGGAACTGGCCAAGATCATGAACGGCCTTGATGGTGACGCCCTGGGCACGGTCACAAAAATACTGGCCTTTCCCGCCAGAGTGCTGCGCGCTGGCGCCACGCTCACGCCTGAATTCATTGCCCGCAACAGCATGCGTGACGGCATGGCGGCCTTTGTGCAGTCTGAATATGGCTTCAAGCCGTGGGTGGATGTTCCTCGTGGGCTGTTCCACGCCCTGAAGCGTGATGATCTGTACTGGCGCTGGAAGCGCTCCGGTGGCGACCAGGCCACCATGTTGGGAGTGGACCGCACAACAGTGCGCCGCTCCCTTGACGACCTGACCAGAACAGGCGCGCTCAACAAAACCTGGAACATGGTCAAAAATCCTGTTGAGCTTTTTCGCATTGTTTCCGAGCTTTCCGAACAGGCTTCGCGCTTGGGTGAATTCTACAGGGCAGAGAAAGCCCTTGGCAACGGCACAGATGCATTGACCAAGGCGGCCCTTGCCTCGCGCGAGGTGAGCATGGACTTTGCCCGCATCGGTGCCCGTATGCGCGCCGCCAACGCGCTTATTGCCTTCACCAATGCCCGCGTTCAGGGGCTGGATAAGATGGCTCGCGTGTTTGTGGAGCATCCCGTCAGGTCAACCGTGCGAGCCGTGAGCGCCATTACACTGCCATCTGTTCTTCTGGCCATTGCCAACCACGGAGATGAACGCATCAAGGAAATACCGCGCTGGCAGCATGATCTTTTCTGGCTGTTGCCCGTGGGTGACGTGGTGTGGCGTATCCCCAAGCCCTTTGAACTGGGTATCATCTTTGGTTCCATTCCAGAGCGCATTACGGAATGGACTTTGGACCAGATGAACGAGCAGGAAAAGAGCGATGCCTTTCGCGGCCTGGGGGCCACCATGACGGATATTGTGAAGCCGCCTGTGCTTCCCACTGCGCTGGTGCCCATTGTGGAAGGCTGGTCGGGCAAGTCCTTCGCATTCGACAGGCCCATAATCCCGGCTTCGCGTGAAGGCATGCTGCCGGAATACCAGTACACGGAAAACACCACTGAACTGGCCAAGGCTCTTTCCCGCTTCGTGGGCACCCTGCCGGGCATGGACCAACTGAAAACATTCAGCCCCGCCGCAGCGGAAAATACCATTCGCAACTACACGGGCGGCAGCGGCGTCTATGTGCTTCAAGGTGTGGACTTTGCCCTGCGCAAGTTCGGCGCACTGCCTGCCCCGGTGAAGCCCACGCCCACCCTGGCCGAAATTCCTTTTGTGCGGGCCTTTGTGGCCAGGCACCCGAGCATGGGGGCGGAGTCCATCGCCAAGTTTCGTGAGCATTGGCAAGAGGCCAGCGCCTATCTGAAGACCATCAACGGCTTGCAGAAGGAATATAAATATCAGGACGTGGCCAACCTGATGCCCTATCATGTCTATTCAGCGCTGGAAGGTACAAATCAAGCCCTGAACACACTTTCCCGAACCATCAGAGATATAAACAATGTGCCCGAAGGGCAGATGACCGCCGACGAAAAGCGCCAGTTTGTTGATGCCCTGTACTTCAAGGCCATCACTGTGGCGCGCTACGGCAATGAAATTTATGACAATCTTCAGCCCATGATAGAGCAGTTGAAAACACGGGCGGCGGAAGCAAAGAGATAAAAGACGGGGGGGATTATCAGTTCAGCAGGGTTTCAACCATCTTGCGGCGTTCTTCCAGCTTTTCCTGTTCGCCGCCGTGATAGTGAGGATCAAACAGATTAAAGTATTTCACAATCGAAGCCTCAGAAAATCCATATTCTTCCAGAATTGGGCGTATGTATTCTCGTGTTTCTGAGTCGGAAAAACCGCCCTCATGGAGCATACTGTAAACCCCGGTTCTGTAATCCACGACTTCACCGGCGAGCTTTCGCCGGGCGTCATCTACCACCAGAGCCTTTACGCGCTCGGTAGGCTCACCGCCAATCACAGACGGTATTGGGGCCGCAAAATAAAGTATTGCGGCAAGAAGAAAGCAGAATGGGAGCTTTCGCATGCTTCAAGTCTAAAAAGCATATCGCAGCAAGGCAAGGGTCAAAAATAAGGGCCGGGAGTCTTCCCGGCCCACGTAGCGTACATCTATAGCAGGTTATTACTCAACTACCGGAGAGCATTTATTAATTCCCCTATGGATTGTATGTGCGGCATGGGCAATTAAGCCAAGCCCTCCAAATATCGCATGGTAATCTTGATCAGAAAAACCATCAGCTCCCATCATCTTTTCGCGTAGCCCTATCACAATATCTTCAATGGATACCGCCAGGGAGGCGAAGTCTTCAAGCTTGTCATAATCAAGTGGTGTTAGTAGGTTATCCATAGCCTTCAATCTCCTTCTTAGGTTGAGGGTTAGGCCCGGCCTGAAAGGTGCGATCTTTCAGGCCGGGCTGTTTTTATCCTTCATCGTTTTCCGTAACCTGCACAGCGTTGCCAGTGGCAAGCCAGGCTTTGACCGCATCGGGATCAATCCGCCAGCTTCGCCCAACCTTACGTGCAGGCAAGCCCGCCTGAAGGGCTTGGAAAAGAGTTTTCCGATCAATGCGCAAAGCATCTGCGCATTCTTCAACGGTCATACCAATGGGTGGCCAGTTTATTTTCTCAACCATTATAACCCCATATTGGAACCTAAACTGTATTTAAAAGGAATTTAAATGGGATTAAATAAGATGTCAAGACCAATTGATTTCACTGAGAACTAGAAGTCTAGATAGGGTATAGGCTAAGTGGACAACTGACTTCGGCCTAAAAAGTGTCTAAGTAAGGTGGTAAAAATAATTTATTGACATAATCAATTTTGACTCTTAAATTCTAATTAGACACTTTACGGGAGAATACCCCATGAGCAAGCAGATTGGATATGTCCGTGTCAGCAGCATTGACCAGAACACAGGCCGCCAGCTTGAAGGCATTACCTTGGACAAGGTCTTCACCGACAAAGCCAGCGGCAAGAGCAGGCAGCGCCCGCAACTAGAGGCTTGCTTAGAATATCTGCGCGACGGTGACACTCTGCATGTCCACAGCATTGACCGCCTGGCCCGCAACCTTCAGGATCTGCTTACGCTGATTTCTGACTTAACCAGCCGGGCAGTGACGGTGCAGTTCCACAAGGAAGGCTTGATTTTTACCGGAGAGGATAGCCCCTTTCAGCGCCTCCAACTGCAGATCATCGGCAGCGTGGCTGAATTTGAACGGGCCATGATTCGGGAGCGCCAGCGCGAAGGCATCGCACTGGCAAAGAAGGAAGGCAAATATAAGGGGCGCAAGGCAGCTTTAACCCCCATCCAGGTGGAAGAGGCCCGCGCGCAGATCAATGCTGGCGCAAAGGTCGCTCAAGTTGCGCGAGAGTTTGGCGTATCTCGACAAACGCTCTATACCGCCTTAGATCGCAAGCAAGTATATTGATACAACGAAGGTACTCGTGTAACTGACGGAGTTGCATTAATGAGCAACAGATAATAAAAACGGAATTAAGAAGTCGATAAAATTGAGTAAATTGCGTTACATGTGCTTAATTAGTGCAATTACGTTAGACGATAACTAGCGATGTTATTCGGATATTTTCGAAAGCACACATCTTCTGCAAGCAGAGAGGTTGCAAATGGATTTAGCCTCATTAGTAAAAGATTTTAGCACAACCCCCTTTCTTTTTGTTGGGTCTGGGTTTTCCAGAAGATACTATGGCCTTCCTGACTGGACAGGCCTTTTACAAGTTTTTGTCCACAGAATGAGCCAAGATGAATTTGCCTTCAGCAAATACTTGAGCCTGGCAGATGAAACTATAAACTCTGGAACGGCAGGAATTCGCCTTGCCGTTGCTGCGGAGCTCATCAAGCAAGATTTTGATAAGCGTTGGTTTGAAGATCCTGATTTCCGCAAGGCAAGCGATCCTTACAAAGAATTCGTTAAGAAAGGACAATCCCCTTTCAAGGTTGAGCTCGCCGAATATATCGATCAACATTCAGTTCCCGTCGAAGCTATGCGAGACGAACTGGCAAAACTAAAAAAGCTTTCCTGCCGCAGCTTGGCTGGCATAATTACCACCAACTATGACCGCCTTCTTGAATCGGAAATGGAAGATTATAAGACATTTGTGGGGCAAGAAGAACTTGTTTTTTCCGCACTCCAGGGATGGGCAGAAATTTATAAGATACATGGCTCTGTTACTAACCCCGACAGCATTATTATAACGAGCAAAGACTACAATGAATTTAAGGAATATAGTCCTTATCTTGCAGCAAAACTTATGACAATATTCATGGAGTACCCAATTATATTCATTGGATACTCAATAAACGATCCCAATATACGCATTATACTGGAAGAGCTTGGCAAATGCCTCTCGAAAGAAAATCTCCAGAAACTTCAGCGTCGTTTTATTTATGTAGAGCATAAAGCTGGGCAACAGCACATTGAATTTTTTGAGCATTCTGTAGTAATTCAAGATGACTATATTCATATGACAGGCATAAGAACTGACAATTTTATGGCTATTTACGATGCTCTCAGCGAAAAGCGAGCCTCTCTACCTGCTAAGTTTATTCGTATGTTCAAACAAGAATTTTATAACTTCGCACTAACCAACGAGCCTAATGCCAGAATACGGGTGGCGAATATTGATGATGATCGCATCAAAGATGAAGATCTCATGATCGCGATTGGAAAGCCCTCGGAATTTGGTGTACGGGGATTGTCTGGCATGGAAACGAAAGAATGGTATCAGCATGTTATCTTGCATGATTTAGAATTTTCTGCAGACGACATATTGACCTATGCATTTCCTGCCTTGCAAAGGACAAACATTGTCCTCCCCTTAAACATGCTACTTAATGAGGCCAATAAGCCATATCCAGATTGTGAAGCAAAAAGATGTGCAAGTTTTGATTCTATGCTCAATTCTAATTATAGAAAGGGACGAAACAGGGTCATAGCAGCACGAAGCATAAATGGAATAATTCATAATCATAACAACAATACGCACAATATACTCTATGAAATTCCATACCTTCAAGAACAAGAAATTGATATTAACGAATTGGAGGCATACTTGAGAGAATTATACTCGCAAAACGATCTTTATGACAGACTAGACAGCCATGAAAAATCAAATTTACATCGTGTCGTTAGAATATTTGATTATCTCAAGTATGGAAGACCGTAAAAAGCCTTGGCTTAGTGGATACTATCTATCCACAAAAAACCAAGGCTTTTTACATACCATTATCTGATTAGGTGAGAGGTACACAAAATACGCAGTCCACTCAACAGTAGACACCTCGGATCCGGTACCTGCCGAAAAAATAGGTGAAAAATGAATTTTGTCAACTATCGGGATCCCAACGCGCTCTCAGATTTACAAAAGCTGCATAACGGCTTGTAACTTTGCAAGAATATTGTAATAGTAGCTACTTTTTGCTGATAATTTGCAATTTTTTTTAACGAGCAAAAATGAGATCGGTAAGTTAGGTTTCATTTTTTCAAATTTGACAATTTGCAATTATTCTTAAGATTCCACGCATTCTGCGGACTGGGGCGGCCCCACCCGTTATTATCTTGCCTGGCAGAATTGATTTTAGCACCACCATTACACTATTTTCATGCGGGGGTATTTTGGGGGGTATAAAGTATTTTTATAAAAATTTTATATAACTATTATCAAGCAATACATATAAAAACTAAGTCTCCCCTTCGCACCATCTTGAACTCCAAGAGAGTTCAAAGAAGCCCGCTAAGCTAACAGCTTGGCGGGCTTTCTGCTTTTTTAGCATCCTGCTATGGCTAGCGACGAACTCTGACATGCCCCAGTATCGGTGGGGGATAGCTCTGGGGGGGGGCATTACATAATCACTGGTTTTAACCTCTTGCTTGTGGCAAAAAAGCTACGTCTCCAGCGTCTTTTTCAGTATCTGCGCCGTTGTTTCCGCAGATCTTGCCCAAGAGAAGTGTCGTGCATGCGCACGTCCCGCTTCACCGCGTTGCTGCCGTTCATGGGCGGAAAGAGCAAGCGTTTCCAGCATGGCTTGCGCAAGTTGTTCTTCGTTGTTCGGCGAGAAATACTGGGCATGCTCGTCGCACACTTCGCGCACGGGAGGGATGTCGGACGCTATCACAGGTACGCCGGCAGCAAGCGCTTCAAGAGGAGGCAAGCCGAAACCTTCATAGCGTGAGGGGAAAGCCAGGGCCGTGGCGCCGTGCATCAGGCGCATCAGTTCGGCCTGCTCCACTGCGCCGGTAAAGCGGATGCGGCCAGGGCAAATGGCAGCGAGTGTTTCCGTGGATGCCTCCGCGCTGCGGAAGCCGTTGTGTTCGCCCGCCAGTACGAGATCCGTTGTGCATTTTTTTGCAATTTTCGCGAAAGATCGGCACAGCAACGGAATGTTTTTGTGCGGCTTGATGTTGCCGATTGCCAAGAAATATGGGGGGCGGGCAGGTTCATATGCCGGAGGGAGCTTGAACCAGTCCTGATCTATCCCGTTGTGCGTTATGGTCATGCCTCCCCGTGGCGTGCCGACCAGCCGCAGAAATTCCTGCCGTGAAAACTCTGAAACAAAAAGAAGTTCTGCCGCCTTGCGCCGCACAATCTGGAACATGAGGCGGGCGTATACTTTCTGGATGCCTGTGAACAGATCCGGCAGGGCCAGGTGGGCCACATCGTGTATAGTTGTCACCAAAGGGATGCGCGTCAGCAGCGGCACAGGATAGTGCGGCAGCCACAGGGCATCACAGCCGCGCAGCAAGGGCGGCATGCGCAACTGCTCGGCAATACTGTAGATGGGCGCGTCAAATGGGACAGCCTCCCAGGAAATGCCATCTGGCACAGGGAACGCGCCGTCATATCCCAGCAGGCGAAAGCGGGCGACATCGGCCAGCAACTCCATGCAAAGGGGGGCAAGATTGCGCAGATATACCCCGATGCCCGACATGCGGGCCATGCGGCAATCAATGGCCAGAGTTTTCATGAGTATCCCGCAAGGCAGGAAAAAGGTGGTCGGGTTTGCCCATACGGCCGCGCAATCCGTCCCAGGCCGCCCGGAAGATCAGGGGAATGCGGTTCGCCTGGCCCCGCCGGACACGATTAAGTATGACGCCCAGATAACTCAGCAACACCAGAGGCAATGCCCAGGGATAATGCTTGCGCATCATGTACACGCGGTTGCGCAGGCTAAGGTAGTCCACCCATGCGGGGCGACGGAATTTCCTGCCTTCGGCAGCGCTCTCGGCCCCGGTGCTGCCGCCCTCTTTATGGTAAACTACGCTTTCGGGAGCCCAGGCAAAATTGAAGCCCGCTTTGCGCACACGAATGCAAAACTCCGTTTCTTCACCGTAGAGAAAAAAGGCTTCATCCAGATAGCCTGTTTGCACTAGTGTTGCACGCCGGATGAACATGGACGCGCCGATGATGTCATCAAGCTGCTGTTCGACGCGGTGCTGCGGCCATTGGCGCAAGGCTTCAGGCAGTTCCATGCCGCCACCGAAGGAGTGCGTTGTCCCCAGCAGGCTGTTCAGCCTGCCGCCAGCCAGAGTCTGGACCGTGCTTCTGTTATGCGCATAGATAAGGGTTGATCCCACAATGCCGGGCTGCGGATCCGCAGACATTCGCTGGCACAGGGCATTCAGGGCATCCGGTTCAGGATCGGTATCATTATTGAGCAGCCAGACGGCCTTACATTCACTGTCTTGCAGGGCCAGCCGAATGGCTGCATTATTGCCGGCAGAAAAGCCATCATTGGTGGATCGGGCGAGAAGGATGCGCGTTGCGCTGGTTGGCAGTAAGGGGGCGTGGGCGGGCTCTTCCCGAAGCAGTACGGGCTCGGTACTGGTTTGCCATGCAGCCATAATCCGTTTCACCGAATCGTCAGGGGAAGAATTGTCAATGACGATGATTTTCCCCGGTTGGACAGGCATGGCCGCCAAGGCGCGCAGGCAGGCGATGGTATCGGGTGCGTTGCGGTAATTCAGCAGAATTACGGCACAATGCGCGGCGGTGCATGCGGGACATGGGTGGGGCATCAGCATCGCCCTAAAAGTTTTTTTATGCACTGACGTAATGACCACTCCATACGGAATAACGGCGCGCAGATTTTCCAGCTAAAAAGGCATTCCCTGCGGGCACGGTCATTTTGCAGGACGGCGATTCTTTGCCGCAGCACGCCGGAATGTCGGGAAAAAATATCTGCACAGGTGTCATGCACCATTGCAAGGGCGCGGAGATGTTTGTTCTCTGGAGCAAGTTGCGCGGTGCGCGACCCTCTTTTGATACGATAATAAAACAACTCTTCCTTTAATTGCTGCACCTGCGCGCCTTGATCTGTAAGCCGTAGCCAGAAGGCATAATCTTCAAGCCCCAAAGTCAGGGTTTCGTCATAGCCGCCAACCCTGATCCAGTCCGATTTACGGAACAAAGCCGTTGCAAAAATTATATTGCCGCAAAGAAGCTCATCAAAGCTGTACGGGAGAAGGCTCCAGGGGCCTGACTTCAAGCCAAAGAAGCGGGCGTGACAATAACAGATGCCGACAGCCGGGTTTGCATCCAGAACTGCGACCGCCTTGCTGATATATGAGGGCGCGATGGTGTCATCGGCATCCAGGGGGAGAATATAGTCACCGGTGGCGGCAGCAATGCCTGCATTGCGCGCGGCCGAAGGGCCTTTTTTACCCAGGGGTGTTTGAAGAACCGTTATGCCCTGATTCTGCAAATTTTCGTATACAGCCAATGTGTGTCGATCAGTGGAATGATCATCCACCACGATAATTTCAATTGACGGATGTGTCTGGGCCTGGGCAGCAGCTATGGCCTCCAGCAAATATTGGCCATCATTGTAGCAGGGGATGACTATAGTGACCCGTGATGACGTGCTCATAGCCCCGTCCAGGCCGATGGCAGGCCCCGCCAGCGTCTGAGCGTGTCTAAAACCTCAGGGGCGTTTTGCGGTCCCACAATTTTACATACGCTCCACAGAAGGTAACCTTTCAGCAAGCCCATGCAGCGAGAGGGCGTCCAGATGCCAGAAAAATAACGGGCAGCAACCCTGGTGTTTTCCCACCGAACACGAAGCACATGCTGCGGAGAATCAGAAACACCGCCGCGGCGCATTCGTGTGATAGGGATGGGGATGCTGTTGGACCCGTTTTCGCTTGTCCATGTGTGGCAGACAAAATCGTAGTCAGCCGCAATGCGTAAGGATGTATCAAACGACCTTGTGGTAAAGAGTGTGCGGCGATGCCAAAGCCCCGGATGTGGAAAAGGCATGCCCCCCCGCATCAGATTCTCTGCTCCTGCAGGAATATAGGGTACGTGTGCCACAACTGCGTCATCGCGGCCCACAAGGTCAACTCCGCCACCGGCGTAGAGGGATGTTTCTGGCAGGCTGCTCAGAAACAAATGGCACTGCTCCAGAACAGTGGCGCCAGCCAGTTCGTCATCAGCCCCCAAAAACAGCACCCACTCGCCTTGAACACGCGCCAGCGCCTTGTTCCATGCGTCATAAATGCCCGAGTCCGGTTCGCTGGCGAGCGACAGGGCAGGTAGCTTGCCTCTGTAGGATTCGGCAATGGCCACGGTGTCGTCCGTGGACGCGCCGTCCTGAATGATAAGCTCAAAGTCGCTGCTCGTCTGCCCGGCCAGCGAATCCAGCAGGCGCGGCAGCGTGTCGGCGGCATTGTAGGTGGCAGTGATAATGGTGAAGAAAGGTTCTCGCATGCAAGGTCAACCTTTATTCCCTTTTAAAAAACGTAATAGACTCTGACAAGCAGTAACAAAAGACCGTAACCCAAGACTCAGCAAAAATAACCGTATTTTCGTTTTGCATCCAAACCTAGCGCTGAGTGGCACTTCCATCAGGAGAAAATGGCCATCGTCAGTGGTTGAAACGGTTAGTGCAAAAAAATTTGATGCCTTTAGAAATACATTTCGCAGATGTTTGCAGCGCGTGGCAATTGGTAAGATGTTCTCAATTTCTTCATTGTAGGCAGAAATATTCGAGCTAAGCTGCCCTTGGCGCTTGCGAAACACACCCATATGCCAAGGCAGCTGTATATATGGCGCGTGTCTCGCCATGCGCCGCCATAGATCCCAATCTCCCGCCAACTGCAGGTTCGGGTTAATTCCGCCAACTGAATCCCAAAGGCGCTTTCGCCAAAATGTTCCTTCTTGTTGTATATATGGCCAATGTATCCCGTCGCATAGGCCATTTTGAATGAGCGCCTGCCCATACCAGTCGGAACCTTTGGGGGTAATGGTATTTCCACTCATATCTATCACCATTGCCTGTCCGCCAACCCATTGTATCTGAGGCAGAGACTCCACCACCGTAAAGAGGTGAGCAAGGCATCCTGCATAGAGAAGATCGTCTGAGTTGATCCAGCTCATAAATGCATCTTCGGGAATACTAAGATGCGCAACGGCTAAGCTGATGGCATGATACATTCCTTTGTCGGGGTGTGAACACCAAGAAAAAATAAATGAACCATCATTACTAACATCGCGGATGTCGCTGGAAAATTTTTCAAGCTTATCTTGTGTCCCATCGCACGACATGCCATCTTGAACATGGTAATGTATTGTGTATTTGCCTCTTTGGCTAAAGACACTATACAGAGTTTCATCTATTGTTTTAACGGAGTTAAAGCTTGGCGTGATGATATATATACTTTGCATGTGGTAATATTATCTGTGTTGTTTGTGCTAGAAATATAGTGTTAAAAGTAATTGTAATAAGAGAGTTTTAATTCTAGAATAAGAAAAAAAGTGTATTTTTTTTGTATTCATAAAAAACTTGCAATGCAAAGCGATATAGAGATTTTTCCCTATTCCCCCGTATCCCGTTATTGTTTTTTTCTTTTGAAATGCGCTGTGCACTCTTCATCGCAAATTTAAATTTTTGTGCGTACGCCTTAAAAAGAGAACGAAGATTTTTTGAAAAAATGTCGGTTCTGTATTCGTATAATCCCGAAACAAACACTGGACCCCAAAGATGTTTAAAACCGTGGGCGTGATAAAAAATTATGGGTGAGCCATTTGCGTATGGGTTTGAATTGCGCCACTCAATGACTGAGCCATGCAAATTCCAGGGGGCGATACCACCTCCACCGTGTCTCATGACATGAATACCGTGAAATTGCAGTTGAAAAAAATTGAGATATTTTTGATCTGCAAATCGATCTTCGTCCAGTTTATCTTTGCACCAATTCAGGCAAGCATCGCGATACCAACGCAAACACTCTAAACCACCGCTTGTTTTGGTGAACGTAAGCCAGCTTACATTGTACAGCCCGTAACATTCTTTGTCCTTCAGGTTTGCGGCGAATCTGTGGGGAGTTATAATGACAGAAGCCTCAGGAGCTTCTTCAAAAATTGGTTCGGGCGATGAAAAAAACATCATATCTGCATCAAGATAAGTGACTTCCTTGATGTCACTGGTTCGCGTCAACAGATGCCAAGGCAGGCACGGCGTAATGGTAAAGTAGTACTCAACCAGACTGCGCGTGGGGCGGGTTGCAGCCAGTTCCGGGTCTGCCGCTTCCAGGTCGGCCAGTCGAAGCAGCGAAACGTGAGGATAGGCGAGTTTTGTCAGCGCGGCGTAGCATTGGTCGGAAAGGCAGAGAACATGTACATGCGCGTGGGGGCAGTGTTCACGCAGGCTCTCCAGCATGACCATGCCTCGCGGCAAGTAGTTGTGGTCAAAGTAAGTGCAAAAATGGCGGATGGTCACAGGTACCGCTCCAACTGGGGCGCAAAGTAGGCAAGCGTACGCCGCAGTCCCTCTGCCAGAGGAATCTTTGGTTTCCAGCCAAGCTCTTTACGGATGCTTGCGTCGTTGGAATAATAGTCACCGATATCAATTTTTTTTCGCTCTGCCGGAAACTCCCGTAGTTCATAATTTCCGCTGTTGTGCGCGGCAATGAGCGTTTCAGCGAGTTCGCGCAGGCTCACCACACTGTCACCGCCCAAATTGTAAACGCGTCCATTTGCCTTGGCACTTTCAGCCGCCAAAAGCAGGGCGTCAACGCAATCACCCACATAGGTAAAGTCGCGCAACTGCTCGCCCCCCCAGACTTCAAAAGGCTTGCCTTCCAAAATCAGGCGAATCCATATGCCCACAAAGGTTTGACGAGCATCCTTGATGCGCATGCAGGGGCCATAGGTATTGGTCAAGCGTAGCACACAAGCACGCAGGCCGTAGACATTGTTGTACAGCAGGTGGTACCACTCGCCCGCAACCTTATGAATGCCGTTGATATCTACAGGGCGCACAGGGTGATCTTCATCCACGGGCAGATAGTCTGGGCGGCCGTATATTTGTCGGGTGCCAGCAAAAACGATTTTTACGTCTGGGTTGTGAACGCGGCACGCCTCCAGAATGGAAAGCTGCGCTCTGGCGTTGATTTCAAGGTCTGTGAAGGGATCTGACATGGAGTCCATATGGCTGGTCTGCCCTGCCAGATTGAACAGAAAGTCTTGCCCCTGAATCAGGTGGCGCATGGCGTGGGGATCGCGCACATCCGTGATATTAAGAAAAATATTATTGCGGAATCCTTCCAGATTGGCCATATTGCCGCCATATTCTGGAATAAAACTGTCAGCGATGGTTACTGTCGCCCCTGCGTCCACAAGACGCCGGGCCAGATTCGAGCCGATAAAGCCCGCCCCGCCAGTGATAAGAACATTGGCCCCTGAAAAGTCCACATCGACTCCCTATGTGCCTGTTTTATGCGCCAGCACCGCACCATTCCCGCACAGCCCCGCAAACCCGCTGAACCTCGGCTTCGCCAAGCTGCGGAAACATTGGTAGACTGACCAGTCCGTGCATGATTTCTTCAGTAACAGGAAGCCCCGCAGGCGCGAGGATACTACGCGCTTTGTATGCAGGCTGCAAGTGTACGGGCTGTGGATAGTGGATGGCCGTGCCGATGCCTCTTTTGCGCAAAAAGTGCATAAGCGCATCTCTGTCTTTTGGGCAGCGCACAACGTATAAATGAAATACGGACTGCGCACAACTAGCTGTTTGTGGCAGTATCAGGTCGCTTGTGCCAAGCTCTTTTGCGTAGATCGCTGCCAGACGCTGCCGGGCTGCATTGTCTGCATCGAGATGGCGCAGTTGTATCTTCAAAATGGCGGCCTGAACCGGGTCAAGGCGGCTGTTGATGCCCGGAAGCGCACTGATATATCGCGCCTTCCAGCCATACTGGCGCAGGGCAGCCAGTTCGTCAGCCAATGTCGCGTTATTGGTGGCAACCGCGCCGCCATCGCCCAGCGCCCCCAGATTTTTTGTGGGATAGAAGCTGAAGGCGGCAGCAGCACCCATAGTTCCGACTTTACGCCCTTTATGGCATGCGCCGTGTGCCTGGGCGCAGTCCTCCAATACGGACAGGCCATGTTGGGCGGCAATGGACAAAATGGCGTCCATATCGCAGGGGTGCCCATAGAGATGTACGGGAATGACTACCGCTGGAGTCACCGCCGGGTGATGGTTTCGCAAATATGTTATGGCTTCATCCAGAGAAGAGGGCGACATGGTATAGGAGGCGGCATCAATATCAACCAAAACCGGCACCCCCCCGGCGCGTTCAATCGCTGCCACTGTGGCCACAGCCGTGTGTGACACGGTAAAGACCGCCTTGCCTGCCCCAACACCCAGTGCCCGCAAGGCCAACTCAATGGCATCTGTGCCGTTGGCGCAGGCGACGGTGTGTCCAAGGCCGAGCCAAGCGGAAAAATCTTTTTCAAAAGAGTCCACTTCCGGCCCAAGAATATATTGACCTGAATCAAAAAACCTGGCTACGCAATCCAGAATTTCCTGTCTGCGTTGGGCATAGGCAGCGTGGGGATTGGCGAAGGGAATAAAGGGGAGGGTCATGTTCGCATCCGTTTAGCAAGAACCATGTTATCCATATATGTATTTGTATTTTGAGGGGTAATTTTTGAAAGCGCAGTGGCTGCAAGAGATACTGGAGCACATAAGAAGGCAGCAAGTAAAAGCTGCACTGATGGACGCTGGGTGCCAAATTTCAGAATGTCGTAGAGCCATGCCAAAAAAAGCTGTGCTGGAGCACGACAGTCGCAGAGCAGGCGTTCTTGGCTCAAAATTTCAAATCCATTTTTTTCCAATATATTACGCAACCCGTTGGTTGTATAGCGTTGAAAATCATAGGGCATTTCGTGCTCGGGCCACATAAAGGGCATGGTGAGTAACAAGTGGCCTTCAGGTCGTAAGATTCGTGCCCACTCAGATACAATTCGATCAGGGTTGGGAACATGCTCAAGGGTCTGTGTGGAAAGCACGCTATCTATAGAGGCGTCATCTAAAGGAATTGTTTCGCCATTGTAGTAAATATCCGCCCGTTTATACATTCGATTTTCCGGGCTATCATACTCAAGGCCAATATATTCAGTAGCGGAGGTCAGCAACGCGCGATATGGCCCCGTGCCACAGCCAAAATCAAGAGTGCGCCCCAAAAGATGCGGGGCATATTCACCGAGTTTATGATAAAGCGCTCGTCGGCAAAGCCAAAAGGGATTAACCAAAAAGCCTGCAAAAGAAGGATGGAATTGGTTGGTTGCGACAAATGAAAGGAGTAGATGTTTACTTTTTTGTAGCATGTAGCTCTCTCCGAATTGCAACAATTCCATAGAATCCAGGAGGATCAATGTGCGTGCTATGCTTGGGTAAGAGGCGATAGGACGAGTTTAAGATAGTAGAAATCTTTGTTTTATCCAGCCAGCGGCATGCATAGCTCGCCGGGTAAATTTCCGGGGGGACGTTTTGTACGGTTATTCGTTCACCTTTTTCTGCAAAAGGAGTTCGGTCAAGGATGATGGCTTGCGGATTCAGGGCGGCAGCCTGCTCCAGCAGGGTATAAGGGGATTCCAGATATTGCAACACGCTGGAAAACAGTACCACATCTACCGGCCCATTGGCGGCACAGGACTGCATGTCGGGCCAAAACTGCAATCCGTCAGAACTGAATTCTTCTCTGCCCCAGGCCACAACGTGCGGCTGCTCCACCACATTCCAGGAAAGGGTGTCCAAATTTTGCAGCAGTGGCTTGTGTTGCCAGTAGGTGCTACCGAACGCGCCGCCAAAATCAAGAACCCGCAAGCGCCCCTTGTTCCAGGCAGCTACGCTCATGAGGGCTGAAAGTAGGGGCAGGTTATACTCTTCATGATAAAAGCAAACGGAATCGCGCTCCCATAGTGCCTTGCCGGCACGCACCGCCCGGGCTGCATCGCGAACCCTTACAAAAATAGCATCCTGATCGTAGCCGGAGGAAGCCGCTACTGCAGTTGCCCAGTCGGGGTAGTCGCCCTGCCATGTCACTGTTTGTACAGTGTGGCTGCGGTGGCGGAATTTCTGTATGCAGCGCAACAGGACGGGGGGTAAAAAATCCTTAAGTAAGGATTTACCTTTGGCTCGAAAAGAATTTGCTGCGTCGTTACCGTGCTTGTAAAAATTCATTTGAGCCTGCCGCATGACAAGACTCTCTATTACTTGCTGTGGGACAATCTCTGCAGTTCTTTTTGCAAACGGAGCACTGTATGATGTTTTTTTGCTACAATGCGTCCCTGACGAGTCAAAGCCGATATTTTGCACCAACGAGTGTTCCGGGTAAAGTGTATACATATCAGCCAAAAAAGCTGAGGCATGCCAGCGCACAGCCCAGGAACTGACTCTTTTTTCAATAGTGTCCCGCAGCATTCCTGTATAGTTGTATGTCCCATCAAGGTCAAAAGCTGCAGCCAGATCGCGCTTGTATAATTGCATCAAAAGCTTGCCCGCATCCGGCTCAAAAGCGTTCCAGGCGCGTTTCCATGTGCCCCAGCCCCAACAGTCCGCGCCACGCAAAAAGAAGGTCTTGGGTGGATCGGTCACAGTATGAGGAAAGCACCACCCGTGAATGGAGGCTACTTTAGGGTTGGCGGCATAGACATCCAGGCCCTGGTTCATATATTGTAAGAAAAATTGGGATGTTATAAGGTCGTCCTCCAAAACGATAATGCGATCATGCTTCTCAAGAACGTCTGTGACACCAGTGATTATGCTGGTGGCCAAACCATAATTTTTTTCGCGTTCCACCACGGTCACACTGTGAAACCCGGATGCAGCGCGGGCTATCGTTCGGACAGCCTCTGTACGCGGTCTTTCTTCATCAGTGCGCGGCCCGTCACAAAAAATGGTTATATCACTTTCAGCTGCCAAGTCGTTGGCGGCCAGAGCATCTAGGGAGCGGCGCAGGTGCCCTGGCCGATTGAACGCGAAAATGGCAATGGGCACACACATTGTATTTCACACTCCTCGTTGAGGAGCACAGCCAAACGTACTCGCGCTGTCTGAGATTACTGCGTAACGGGAAAAGGATGTCAAATGGACATTGTGTAAGCGCTTTGCCCATTCTTCCGCAAGCTGCTTCTCTTCATTTCTGTCTGTATCGTGAAAAAAAATGGCAAAAGAATCACATAAATAATCTTTAATTATTGGCATTGATTCTAATCGAGTAAAATCGTGTCCACTCGCAGGTCCGTCTATAATGGCACAGTCAAATTTTTCTTTTTCAGAAAAAATACGCTGTTGTGTTTCAGTTATATCTCCATATACGCCCGGCTTTATGGGGTTTAAGACAAATTTAATGTACTGGTCAACGCAATCACGCACAGCTATTTGTTTAACAATGTTTTGCCACTCCTTACTTTGATCTATCGTTGTTATATTTAAATTAATAGAGTTGATTTTAGCCAACCTAGCTAAAACGATTGTGGTCACGCCTGAACCGAATTCGATAATATTCCGCCTGTTGTTTATGCAAATTTCATTCGAAATATGACATAAAAATTCTGGCCCAGTTGCCCAATCCGTCAGCGGCAGGTATGTCCAATTTGCAAACAACGGTGTAAGCTGATGTGAAAATCTTGTTGCTGCAATTTGCTCTGCAATGTCCGCGAAAGCAAAACGGGCCAACTTTCGAATGAATTTTTTTATCCGACTACGCATCAAGGTCCTCCATATAAAAGTCACAGCAAGTGGATGTCTGCTGCGGAGAGGGCAATACGCCGTTTTTGTAATATATCCCAGACTCTACAGCCACATGATATTCTTGCACCCAGTCTATTATTTCAGAACCTTTATGAGCAAAAAAATTGAGGGAATAAACACCTGCGACAAGGGGAAACTTGGGAAAAACAAAATGAAAATCGCCTCTACGCGAGGAGTGAGGGAACAAGGTCGAACTCGCCCACAATACGGACTGCTGCCTAGAATCCATCATTCGTATGTCAACATCCATTTCATGCAATAAGGATTCTTTAATTTCGCCGTACTCTAAAACAATATGCACATTACTACCAGTAGCTGCTGCACAGCGGACATTATCTTTGACAGAATAAAAGGATATTGTTTTTAGCCGTGCGGCTCCATTGCCTTTTCTTGGCATATTTTTTATATTAGAACCGTACAGTTTTTTATCAAATGCATAAGAACGAATAACTTTATCAATAGGGCCTGAGTCTTTAATGGTTCCGTCACTGAGAAAAAAACCAAGGTTGCATAACGATGCAGTTGCTCCAATATTATGGCTTACAAATAAAACTGTCTTTCCCTCTCTGCCCGCATCTTCCATCTTGCCTAAACATTTTTTCTGAAATTCGGCATCGCCCACGGCCAGCACTTCATCCACGATCAGGATTTCAGGCTCAAGGTGGGCAGCAACAGCAAAAGCAAGGCGTACATACATGCCTGAAGAGTAGCGCTTTACCGGAGTATCCAGAAACTTTTCAACACCGGCAAAGTCCACAATTTCATCAAACTTGCGGCGAACTTCGGCACGGCTCATGCCCAAGATAGCGCCATTGAGGAAAATGTTTTCCCGGCCAGTCAGTTCAGGGTGAAAGCCCGTGCCAACTTCAAGCAGGCTGGCAACACGGCCTCGCAAGGTAATGCGGCCCGTCGTCGGCTCGGTGATGCGTGAAAGTAGTTTGAGCAGGGTCGATTTGCCCGCGCCATTGCGTCCGATAATGCCAACACGGTCGCCGGGCATGACGTCAAAGCTAACGTCCTTGAGCGCCCAGAATTCTTCCTGACTTTGGCCGCCCCTGTGCAACAAGCGCTTGGGCAGCTGAAAAATTTCTTCGCGCAACGACTTGTAGCGCGTTTGGCCTTCATGCCGGATAGTATAGCTCTTGCCGAGCCCTTCAACGGAGATAATGGGTTTCATATACGTATCCTAAATCACGTCCGCGAAGGTGCGCTCAGTCTTACGAAAAATCTTGATGCCCAAAAACAGAAAAATAATTGCACAAACAATGCTTATACACAGCGCCCGCTGCGGAAATTCGATGGAGCCCAACACCGCCCAGCGAAACCCGTCAATAACGCCAACCATAGGGTTGCATTCATAGAGCAGACGCCATTTTTCAGGCACAATGCTGGACGAGAAGCCCACGGGCGAAAGGTACAGGCCAAACTGGGTGATGAAGGGGACAATGATGCGAAAGTCCCGGTACGTCACATTCAGCGCGCAAAGAATCAGCCCCGGACCAAGGGCCACAAGGGCAGCCAGAAACGTCAGCGGCACAACAGCAAAAAATTGTATGGGCGGAAGGTACTGATACCACAGCATCATGGCGCACAGCAGCACAAAGGATATGGCGAAGTCCACCACAGCCACACCAATGGTGGCGGTCGGGACGATGACTCTGGGAAAATACACCTTTGAAACAAGGTTGCTGTTAACAACAAGGCTGTTGGCCGTGGCCGCGATGGCTGTGGCGAATAGCTGCCAGGGCAGCATGGCCGCAAAAACCATCAAGGGATACGGAGCTGAGCCTTCGGAAGGCAGCTTTGCCACCTTTGCAAACACAAAGGTAAAGGCCGCCATGGTCAGCAGCGGACGCAGCACAGCCCACAATATGCCCACCACAGTCTGTTTGTACTGCACGGCCACGTCGCGCCACGTTAGAATGAGAAAAAGCTCCCGGTAGCGCCACAGGTCTTTCCAGTACTGGCGTTCGGCGCGACCTGCTTCAATAACAAGTTCATGTGACATGGATGCTAATGGCCTCGTTTATGCTGGTTTTGCAAAAAATCGTTGTACGCGTCACGCAGGCCTTCTTCCAACCTCACGCGGGGCTGCCAGCCCATACTGAAAATTTTGCTGCAATCCAGGAGTTTGCGCGGCGTACCATCGGGCTTTGTGGGGTCAGTGTCAATCGTGCCAACAAAGCCCACAATCCTGGCAATAAGCCGGGCGGCCTCAAGGATGCTGATGTCAGAGCCGCAGCCCACATTGACGTGTTCAAAATCCGAATAGTTTTCCAGCAGAAATACGCAGGCCTCGGCCATATCATCCACATACAGGAATTCGCGTAAAGCGTTGCCCGAACCCCAAATGGTCACTTTCTCGGCTCCGGCCATCTTGGCTTCGTGAAAGCGCCGGATAAGCGCGGGGATCACATGGCTGTTTTCCGGATGATAATTGTCTCCGGGACCATACAGATTGGTGGGCATGGCGCTGATGGCGTCAAAACCGTACTGCCTGCGGTAGGCCTGGCACATCTTGATGCCCGCGATCTTCGCGAGGGCGTAGGCATCGTTGGTGGGTTCCAGCGGCCCGGTGAGCAGATACTCCTCCTTGATGGGCTGTGGGCACATCTTGGGATAAATGCACGACGACCCCAAAAACAGCAGCTTCTTGCAGGCGTTGCGGCAGGCGCTGTCAATGACGTTATTCTGTATCTGCAGGTTTTGGTAGATAAACTCCGCCGGATAGGTGGCATTGGCATGGATGCCGCCCACCTTGGCCGCAGCAAGCACCACAATGTCAGGCTTGTACTGCGCAAAAAAATCCCGCACCGAGGCCTGATCGCACAGATCCAGCTCCGCATGTGTGCGCGTGAGCAGATTTTTATAGCCAGCGCACGCCAGAGCCCGGCATATGGCACTGCCCACAAGGCCGCGGTGTCCGGCTACATAGATACGTGAATCTTTGTCCATGCGGGCTTACTCGTTATGGCTGAACGTCTTGAATCCAGCCACTTTGCACACGGCGTCGCGCATGCTGAGGGCCAGATCTTCTCGTGCCATTTCGGCCACCATATCTTCAAAGGTCGTGCGCGGCTCCCAGCCCAGTTTTTCCTTGGCTCTGGCCGGATTGCCCAGCAGGGTTTCCACCTCTGTGGGGCGGAAGTAGCGCGGGTCTACCCGCACAATGACATCGCCGGGTTTGACGTGGCACTCCAGCCCCTGACGGTTGCCAGCGGCCTGTTGCAGCCTGACCACGTCTACGGCGGCGACCGTGCCGGTCTCGTCTACGCCTTTGCCCTGCCATGTGAGCGTCAGTCCCATTTCTGCCGCTGCCGCATTGACAAAGTCCCGCACAGAAAACTGCCGCCCCGTGGCAATAACAAAATCCTCTGGCTTTTCCTGTTGCAGCATGAGCCACTGCATCTCCACATAATCGCGGGCATGCCCCCAGTCGCGCTTGGCATCCATATTGCCGAGATAGAGGCAATCCTGAAGACCCAGCACCATACGGGAAAGCGCGCGGGTGATCTTGCGCGTCACAAAGGTTTCGCCGCGGATGGGGGATTCGTGATTGAAAAGGATGCCATTGCAGGCGTACATGCCATAGGCTTCACGGTAGTTGACCGTAATCCAGTAGGCGTAGAGTTTGGCGCAGGCGTAAGGCGAACGGGGGTAGAAAGGCGTTTTTTCGGTTTGCGGCACTTCCTGAACCAGACCAAAAAGTTCGGAGGTAGACGCCTGATAAAATTTTGTTTTTCCTGTCAGTCCGGCAATCCGGATGGCCTCCAGCAGGCGCAACGTGCCCAGAGCGTCCACATCCGCCGTATATTCCGGCGATTCAAAGGACACCTGAACATGGCTTTGCGCAGCCAGATTGTACACCTCGTCCGGCTGCACTTCCTGCATGATGCGGATAAGGTTGCTGGAATCGCTCAGGTCGCCATAATGCAGTATAAAATGTCGAGCGTTGGTGTGAGGGTCCTGATAGAGATGGTCAATGCGGTCTGTGTTAAAGAGCGAGGCGCGGCGTTTGATGCCGTGCACTTCATAACCCTTGTGCAACAGAAATTCTGCCAGATAGGCGCCATCCTGACCAGTGATGCCCGTTATAAGCGCTTTTTTCATAATTCTATAGTGTAACTACGTATAGTCTTGTGTTGTTGGGTTGGCGGTTAAAAAGTCAAACGAATAAACATACTCATTATTGCAACTATTGTCTACTCGGCAGCCTGTGGGGCATTCAAGGCGTATCTGTTTTTTCTTCCCGTCCGTACACATCTGCAAAGCGAACGATATCATCTTCGCCCAGGTACGTGCCGGACTGGATTTCAATAAGTACCAGAGGGATGACACCGGGGTTTTTCAGCCGGTGCTTTGTGCCAACCGGGATGTAGGTGGACTGATTTTCTGAGAACAGGCGAACCTCGTCGCCGTTGGTCACTTCCGCCGTGCCGTTCACCACGACCCAGTGCTCGGCGCGGTGATGGTGCATCTGGAGGGAAAGCTCCGCGCCGGGATTGACGATGATGCGTTTGACCTGAAAGCGGCCGTCCATGACAAGGGTTTCGTAGCTGCCCCAGGGGCGGTAGACTCGCGGATGTTGCCTGCATTCGGCCCGTTGGGCTGACTGCAGACGCCCCACAATGGCTTTGACGTCCTGGACACGTTCGCGCGGGGCCACCAGAACGGCGTCGCTCGTCTCAACGACCACAAGGCCGCGCACGCCAATGGCGGTCAGCAGACGGTGCTGGGCGTTGAAATAGCAGTTTTCCGCATCCTGGGTCATGATGTCGCCGTGGCAGACATTGCCGCTGTCGTCGGCCTGTTCTGCCTGGTACAGTGCCTCCCACGAGCCAAGGTCGCTCCAGCCTGTCATCAGGGGAACGACGGCCGTAAGATCAGTCTGCTCCATGACCGCATAGTCGATGGAGTCGGACGGCGAAGCCAGAAAAGCATCGGCGTCCGGGCGGCAGAACGCGCCGTCCGCCGTGTGGCCTTCCCAGGCGGCGCGGCAGGCCGTGTGTATTTCGGGGGCAAAGCGTTCAAGCTCTTTCAGATACACTGAGGCGCGCAAAAGAAACATACCGCTGTTCCACAAAAAGCCGCCCTGATCCAGCATGGCCTGGGCAGTCGTTGCATCGGGTTTTTCCACAAAGCGGGCCACGCGGTAACCGTCGGCCAATGCTTCGCCCTGTTCGATGTAGCCAAAGCCCGTTTCGGGGCTTGCGGGCGTGATGCCAAAGGTGACGATATGCCCTTGCTCCGCCAGAGCAGCGGCAGATCTTACCCCTTTGAAAAAGGCGTCTTCATCGCTGATGGCATGGTCGGACGGCAGCACCAGCATAAGCGGATCCGCCCCGTCGTCCATAAGGGAAAGGGCCGCAAGAGCGATGGCTGGCGCGGTGTTGCGCGGCGCTGGCTCCAAAAGAATGGTGGCGCGAACATCACATTCGTACAAGGCCGCTGTTACGTAAAAGCGGTGCTCTTCATTACAAATGACGGTAGGTTCGAGACTGTTTGGCGCGCGCCGCGCGCGCAGGAGCGTATCCTTGAACAGCGTGCGCCCCTCGCCCATATCCACAAACTGCTTTGGATAGGTTTCGCGCGAGAGCGGCCACAAACGCGTGCCGCTGCCGCCGCAAAGTATGACGGGGGCAATGTTTTGCATGGTTTTACTCATATGTGCTCAGGTGAACGTTACCCACAGCATATCGTTTGCATATCCGCTGTGATGAGGCATCCTGAAGGTACACTATTCACGTATGCAGAACAAGGCTGTCACGCGGGAGCGGCCTGCTTGCGTCTATGCAGGAACAGCCCCGTCCCGTTCTTCCAACAGGCGCAGGAGTTCGGCGGTTTTGTCTTCCAGCAGGGGGCGGTTGCCGCGGGTTTCCACATTGAGGCGCAAGAGTGGTTCGGTATTGGACATGCGCAAATTGAAGCGCCAGTCCGCAAATTCCAGATTCACGCCGTCAATGCTGTCCTCCTGGATGGCCTGGGACGCATAGCGATCCCTCACCAGTTGCATGAGGGCGGGCGCGTCCTGCACGCGGCGGTTGATTTCGCCGCTGCACGGGTAGGCGTCCATGCGCTCGGCCACAAGTTCCGCCAGGGGGCGGCCGGTGCGGTGCAGCAAGGCCGCCGTCAGCAGCCAGGGCAGCATGCCGGAATCGCAGTAGGCAAAATCACGAAAATAATGGTGGGCGCTCATTTCGCCGCCGTAAACGGCGTCTTCGGCGCGCATGCGTTCCTTCATGAAGGCATGGCCGGTCTTGCCCATGACAGGCTGGCCGCCTGCGGCCAGCACCACTTCACGGGTGTTCCAGTAAACCCGCGTGTCATGCACCACCTTGCCTCCGGGAGCGCGGCGCAGCAGTTCCTGCGCCAGCAGGCCTATGCAGTAATAGCCTTCAATGAAGTTGCCCTCGCCGTCATAAAAAAAGCAGCGGTCAAAATCTCCGTCCCAGGCAATGCCCATATCCGCTCCTGCCTCGCGCACGGCAGCGGCTGTGGCGGCGCGGCGTTCCGGCAGAAGGGGGTTGGGCACGCCGTTGGGAAACGAGCCGTCAGGCTCCATATGCAGGCAGGTGAAATCAAAGGGCAGGTCTTTTACCAGTTCTTGCAGCACAAGCCCCGCGCAGCCATTGCCCGCATCGGCCACGATTTTGAGAGGCCTGCGGCCCTCCGCAGACGCACTCTGGCCTGCGCCGCTCTGGCCAGCGCCGCTGTAGTCGAGCAGCCAGCGCAGGTATTCGGCCCTGAAGGAAGCCTCATGCAGGGCAGGACGCGCCGCAGCCGCAGAGAGGGGGCGGGCATCTGTAGAGAGGGAGTGGGCATCCGTGGAGAGGGCGCGGGCATCGTCCGCCAGCAGCTCGGCCACACGGTCGCGCAGGGCGAACAGGCCGGAATCGCCGCTCACGGGAATGGCCCCGCCGCGCACCAGCTTGAAGCCGTTTTCGTCAGCCGGATTATGGCTGCCGGTGATCATGATGCCCGCATCAAAGGGCCCGCTTGCAGACTGATTGGCGGCGTGGTTGGCGGCGTGATCGCCTGCGTGATTGGCGGCGGCATAGTATATTTCTTCCGTGCCGCAGAGGCCGATGTCCGTAACACTGGCTCCGGCCTGACGCAGCCCGCTGGCCAGGGCATCGCGCAGCAGAGGCCCGGAAAGGCGGGCGTCCCGACCCAGCACAACGTGGCGAGCGCCAAGCACGTCCACCACGGCCCGGCCCAGGGCATGCGCCAGGGAGGCATTGAGAACATCGGGCACACGGCCACGAATGTCGTAGGCTTTGAAGCAGGAAAGGGTGTTACTCATGCGGTCCCCGGCGTTGTCGCGCCTGCGCGCGGCTGTCATGAAACAAATCTCGTGCGCCACCGTTGTAGCCAACTTGAATGGATTTTGCCAAGCCTGTTTTTGCGTGCTGCGGCGCGGAAAAAAGAAAAAACGCGGTGCCACATGGTAATGGCAGTGTTGCGCACCGCAGTGCCCGTGTTGCTCCAGGTAATTGTTCGTCAAACAAGGCGAGACGGCAGCAGTGCAACTGTGAGAATGTACGTTTTTAAAGCTCTAAGGAAGCTGCCCCCTTTGTGGCGCGGCAGCCCGCGCAGGCAGTAGAGCACTTGTACCGCCAAAGTGCGCTAAAGAAAGCACCTGACCCGGTATTGTGACTTATTCTTGTCTCCCAGCGCTTGGCTTTGCGCCAATAGCTCATATGCCAGCTTTCGCAAACTGACAGGCCAGGACATCAGTGTGCCATAGGCATCCTTGTGGTCTTGCAGGGGAATATAATCAACGATTGATTCAAGCCATAACCGTGGCATGCTGCGTGCGCCATGTAGCGCGCCGAGAAGAGCCCCGCAAATGGCGCTCTGTGCGGAAAAATTTTTGTGTGTGGTACCGAATAATGAAGCTGTTTCCATCAATGCACATGAAAAGCTGTCGTTAAAAGCAGGGTATCCAAGCTGCAAAAGGTGCCAAAAGGCATTATGCATAACATTAAATAAATGATCCTGCCAGCTTTTACCGCTTGAATCAGGTCTGACACATGTTGCTTTTCCCAGGCAGAACATGAGGTCGTGATTTATGTTATTTGCTGAACCCCAATCAAGAATCCTGTTATACAGCTCGTCAATAGTGCCCATGTGTGAAACCGCGCCAGCTATGGACACAGCCAGTACAGCGCTGGCGTCAGCATACAGGGGGTGCGGGTGTGTCAGCATGGCGTCTTGCCGTGCGGCATCGGCAACTGCCTCCATAGGGCGTTGCGCCCCCCAAATTCCCAAAGGAATGCTGCGCAGCAACCCGCTGAAAAGGGTTGGTGCCGTGCCAGATTCTTCCTCCCAATTTTTGGTTGAAAGAACTGCGCCATCCATTTTATATGCGCCAATCTGCACAACTGCGGAATATGCCCTGCAGGCGTCATCTGATTTGTAATCAGCGTTCAGAATAAGCACGCGGGCCAACTGAAGCAGCATCATGCCGTCATCATTTGGCCTCCCGATCAGCGAGCACTCCAGCCCGTGGCCTGGTAGGGGCGAAATTTGTGGGCCGATGGGCAGTTGTAGCGCTCCGCCAGCAATAAAACCGTAAAAGCAGCCCAGGGCTCTGTCCATCCGACGGTAAGGCAACAACGCATGGTGTGCAGTCATCATTTTCCTCTTGATTTGTATGATGAGCACTATAGATTTACTTTATTGCAAGTTTTGCAATAAATATCGCATAAATTACTCTTTCATACGTACAACCATCAGGTCAGTATCATGCCGCAAAAAATGCACGAGCGTACCTCATCGGAAAAAATGCTGATTCTGTATTCACTGCTGTTATCGTCGTCCCGCCAATGGTCATTGACGGAAATAGCCGAACATTTGCAGTGCGCAAAATCAACGGCCCTTCGACTGCTGGCCAAGATTGAAAGCTTTGAGGGGCTGCGCCTTGTCAGCCGCACACGTGGTACCGCTGCTGGCAGGCCGGAAAAATGCTATGAGCTTGAAAAGACTTTGAGCGATGGGGAGAAATCCCACACCGTCGTGAGCGCCGAAGAGATGCGCCTTTTGCACCTGTGCCGCGACATCGCCTTGCCCTTGCTGCCGCCAGCCCTGCAAAAAACGCTGGCCGCCGTTCTGCGGCGGACATCGGTGCTAGTGCCGACCAAGGACGTTTGGAAGGAGCCGCAATGGCCTCAGTTACGAATGGCCATGCTGGGAACCATTGATTACGGGCGATTTCAGGATATTTTGCAAGGTCTTCTGCTGGCAATGACAAAAAAGCAGGTCTGCCAGATAGGGTATAAAGCTCAGGACAAGCCATCCCGATCGTACGAGATGGCAGTTACGGGCCTTTGCGGCAGTCGCCAGGCCTTGTACGCGAAGGGCTGGCTTGTGCGGGATAAAGGCGCTGTTGAGCCTTTGCACCCCCTGTTTCTGGCTGTGCATCGTATGGAAAACGTCGTCCCGACCCGTCGCACGCACCAGCTGCCAGCGATAAACGAGGATGGTCAATATTTTGGTCTCATTGAAGAAAAGCCATTTTCCGTAAAGATATTTTTCGAGAGCGAGCTGGAAACGTATATCCGTGAGCGCCGTTTCAGCAGTGAACAAAGGATTGAAAAAGTAGAGGGCGGCATTGAGCTCACCTTCACGGCGCACAGTGATATGGAGGTGGCGGCCTGGCTGTTGGGTTTCGGCAGCAAGGCCAGAGCCATAGAGCCCGCATGGCTTGTGCGGCACATGCGGGCTGAGCTGGCGGTCATGAATGGGCTTTATTCTGATTGAGAATTGTTCTGACCGTCATTGAGATACGTGTTGACGGCCTTGAGGGCCTGTGCCGTTATGTTTGAAAACGCTGATAGGTCCAGAGTGGTTTTTCCCTTGATTGAGGGGCAAAATTCTTTTTTCAGGCAATACTCGGTGTTGTCCGCATCGTTTTGTTCCCAGCAGTCATCCAGATACATCTTGCTCGGTTCTTCATAAATCCACTCGCGGCCAGGAATGTACACGTAAAAGCAGGTGCAAAGCTTGAGATCATTTTCAATGCCGGCAATATAGCAGCTTGCGCGTAACTGAGCGCTCTTTACCGTGGTTGAAGCGAAATCCCAGGAAAGCGCGTGAAACTTGTCTTTCCATACGGCGGCGTGACTGAAAATCTCATTGACGTTTTTAAAACTGAGGTCTTTGACTTTTTTGGGAGAAAAGCAGCCGCCCTGAGCAGGCAACCATGTTTTTTGATAAGCCTCCGCCATAAATTGAAACAAATCCATTTTACACAATGCGGCATTTCGTTTTGCCTGGAAGAAGCTTACTACTTCTTCTAAATTAAATGGCGGTGGGGGACTGGTGCTTAAATCAAATTCGGTAATAAGAGTACGGTTGTTGTCTAAAAAAAAGAAACGGACGCTTTCAGGTATTGTAATGGTGTTTGTAGTCGGACACATTAAACGCCTCCATAGATTTTGTTAAAAATGCTGTGACGTACTGATGCGCCCGTACTATTGGGGATGGACGTTACATGATCTTTTTTCAGGTGTTCTTCCCACAATTTCAAAAAATCTTGCCAATACGCAATTCGCCACGGGTTTTCCTTACGTGTAAAATTTTTTTTGCCAGTAACATATTTTTCACTGGATGCGTGCTGTATGACAAAAAAGCAGGCAATATTGTTTCCTGTATCTATACATTTTCTGCGTTCCAGACGGGATTTCGCTTGTGTTTCATAGTCGGTAAAAGGGTTGTCAGCGCTTGCGTCAAACTTTACTTCCAGCACAACAGCCCTTGCGGTCTCCGCGCATCCCCACTCAAAAAGGATGTCGATCCTTTTATTGTTTTGTGACAAATCCTCTGCACGGATTGTAATATCCTTGCCTGAAGGCAAAAACTTTTCCGCTTCGCCCTTTGGTAAGCCACTGGCTTGATACAGGGCGCGTAAAAAAGCGCGCGCACTTAGGATGTCATCCTGCAATGTCGCAACAATCAACTTGGTGATGTTTGCTTCGGTTAATGGCCTGTGCCAAAAAACAGGCTGGTGACGCAACGCGTGGCCGGGCCAATCGGGGCCGAAAAGCTTTGAAATGGCTTTTGGCGGCATGAAGGCATGTGAAAAGAGGTCCGCGCAGCGTTGCTGGCATAGAAGTGCTACGGCTTCACGGGTGCTTTCAAGCAACGCTGTGGAAAATGGGCCCTCGATAAACGCCACCATCGCATCATGAGAAAATTTTCCTGGAGCTGACTGCCACGTCTTTGGCGCGATGCGCCGCATTTGCGCATGCAGCACAGCAGCAGGTTTTTCGATACATTTTGCCATTACAGCCCCCAAGGCCAACGTAAAAAAAAAGCGCGTTTTCCCGGCGCGACAGGATGCTCCGCCTCCTGCCGTCAAGCAGGCTTGGCTCAAATCCGGCAGACGCCACGAGTAAGCAGCGCTCAGCGTGGATGCACCTGAACCCGCACCACCGTCTGTGATTTGGTATCGTAAAGACAGGAATATTCCATGGGAATCATAACGCCAAAGGCATTTTTGAACAACAATGCCTTGGCATTGTTACTGCCTGACAACAGGACAAGGTTTTCATCACCCTTCACGGTGTCAACATATGGAAAACGCGGAACAAATTCCACCGCAAAGGTTTGCCATTCAAAGCCGTACCGTGCGTTGTTTTCAATGGCGCTGGAACATTGGGGCACGGCATCCCGCCGCAGGGATTCCGCCCAGTCATGAGGGGTCGGTTCTTTAAAGTAATTCCAGCCCAGCACAAGAATAAACAGGACCAATAGCGCCCAGCGATTATGTTTTTTCTCAAGCCGTGCCTTCTCGGCCTGAACCTGCTGGCTTTCACGAGCCTGTGCCCGAAGGGCAGCATCAACAGGTTGCCCGCAATGTGGGCAACTGGGTGCCGCGATTGCAATTTTTTTATGGCATGCGGGACAAGACATAAGTTCCTGCGGCATTTTTTCCTCCCGGTCCACTGCGTGGAATCATGATGTATTTGGGGCGCCAGCGCACGTTACCGTTGAAAGCGGATAGATGGCCCAGGCCCGCTCAAGAGTGCAGCACGTCACAATTGGCGCGGGTTCTGCCGAAAAATGTACTTTTCGGCAGGACGCCAGCTTGAAATGTGCAGCATTTCAACGTTGATCTGATATATAGATGAGCTTTGTTCCAGAAGGTGAAATCAATGTCCGATTTTTTTTGTCCCCGCTGTGTAGCGAGGCCCGCGCTGCCGGTGTTTCCGGCACGGATCAGGGAAGTTGACCTGGCAGATATATTTTCTTAGGCTACGTTATGCAATTACATGCTGAAAGAAGCCACAAGGCATTCTGCCCTGGCAGAGGGCCTGCCTCTGCCACACGTTCACCCCTTGTCCGAAAAAAACCGGGATGGGGTGATTCGTGAGTCTGTGCTTTTTCCCGGCAGGTTGTCGGGAACTCTTTGAAGTAAGAGCTTCTCTCTGCACAAGGCCGCGCTCTGACGGCCCGACAGCGTTGCCCCTGGTTACGGCAGCATACAGTCCACGTCCTTACTCTCTGTCTTTCTTCGCACAGAGTCTTTTTTTCGCTCTCCTGTCTGTTCTGGGATCATCCAGGCAAAAATGTTGCCTGTACCGTATGGCACCCCGGCGCTCTTCGCTTCCGGGGTCTTTGCATTGTGGCGTACACCGCAATGCCATGGAGCAGTATGTCCGCCATTAGCATTGAAAATGTGGCATTTGCCTATGATTCAGAACCTGTTTTGCAGGATCTTTCCGTGAATATTGCCTCCGGGGACTTCGTCTGCGTTCTGGGGGAATCCGGGTGCGGCAAGAGCACGCTTTTGCGCATTCTGGCAGGTCTGGCGCGCCCCACGCAAGGCCGGATTCTTATTGGCGACAGGGAAATCACCGGCGCGGGCATGGACAGGGGCGTTGTTTTTCAGGATTACAGCCTGTTTCCCTGGCTGACCAATGGCAAAAATATCGTGCTGGCCCTGAAGGCGCGGTTTCCTGAAAAAACCGAAAGCGAGCTGAAAAATATCGTGTATGAGGGGCTCGTGAATGTGGGGCTTGAGGCCAGCGTTTTCGACAAATACCCCTTTGAGCTTTCCGGCGGCATGCGGCAGCGGTGCGCCATTTGCCGCGCCTTTGCCCTGGATCCGCCCGTACTCCTGATGGATGAACCCTTCGGCGCGCTTGACGCCATCACCAGGGTCAAGTTGCAGCGCCTGATTCTCTCGCTGTGGCAGAAGGACGAGAGCAACAGAAAGACCATCATTTTCGTCACGCACGACGTTGACGAGGCCCTGCTGCTCGCCAACAAAATTCTGCTCTTCGGCTCAAGCCCCAGCGGCATCATCTATACGCACAGCTTTGCAAAAGACAGCAAACCGCCCCTGGACAACATGTTTGAGGATCACTCCATCCTCGCCCTGCGCAACGAACTGATACGCAATCTGAACAAGGATATCATGAAGCGGGTATGACCCGTCATTGTTCGTTTTCCTTCACTGAGGGAATGCTTTTTTGTCTTATAATTGACTGAAACGGCTGACATTTTACATTTACTTAATTACCGTGGAGACTCCAGTATGAAAAATGTGTTACGTGCCAGTGTTTTTTGCCTGTTGCTGTCCTTATGTGCCTTTGCGGCTTTTGCGGCGGACGCCCCGCAGACCTTCAAGGTGGCGTACAATCCGCAGACCGGCAATATCCTTGGTTTTATAGCCCTGGATAAAGGCTATGACGCTGAAGAAAACATCAAGATCGAGCTGGTTCCTTTCTCCAATTCAACGGACGCGCTGAACGCCCTGCAATCGGGCAAAGTGGACGTTGCCGTTTCTTTCGGCACCACGGCCCCGCTGACCTTTGTGACCAAGGGCGCGGATTTCACCATTTACGGCGGCTATGTTTCCGGCGGCATGCCAGTTTATTCCAGGCCCGACTTTGAATACAAGGGCATGCAGTCCTTTGTGGGACACAGCGTGGCCGTTCCCCGCATGTACACGCCGGAAATCGTCTGGCGTGGAGCCATGGCCAAGGCGGGTCTGGACCCCAACTCGCAGTGCACGGTTCTGGAATTCAAAAAACCCACGGAAGTGCTTGAAGCCGTCAAATCGGGTAAAGTCGATGTGGGCATCGGCACCAACTCCACCTATCTGCAGGCCGTTGCCGCCGGGCTCAAGATCGTGACCTGGACCAATGACCTTGACCCCATGCACGTCTGCTGCCGCCCTGTGAGCAAAACCTCCCTGCTGACAGACAACCCGGCCCTCGTGGTTTCCTTTCTCCGCGCCTGGATCAAGGCCGAGCACTTTTTGATCACCAATCCCGAAGACTGCGTGCCCATCAACGCCAACTACCTGAAGCTCGACGAAGTGCAGGCGCGGCAGATGCTGCTTGAAACCAACCAGGTGTTTGAATCAGATCCGAAAACCAACGGCGTGCGCTACATGTGGAAGCTGCTGGGTGACCTCAACTATGCGCAAACAGGCGGCATTGATATTGAAAAGCATCTGAATTCCGCCCTGTACGAGAAGGCCCTGAACTCCCTCGCGGCGGAAAACCCCAATGACAAAGTTTACGCCATGTTCAAGGAACGCTACGTCAAGTACAACAAATAGGTATGCATGATGAGCGCCATTATTGACAATCAGGACCTGCATTCGCGGGCTGGCGGCAATAAAGCCGCCGCCCCGCGAGGGCAGGGGTTTTTCGCCCGCTGGAGCGCCGCCGCCGGGACGGCGCTCCTGGTGGGGATAATCCTGCTGGTGTACGAACTCTGCACCGACGTTTTCGGCCTTCTGGACGCCATGCTGTTTCCCGGGCTCGGCAAGATCGGCGCGGCGCTGGTGCGTTCTTTGCCGCAGCTTTTTGAATCCTGCGTAAGTTCCATGAGCCTGCTTGTTCCCGGCTATATCATCGGAGCCTTGAGCGGCATTGTTCTTGGAGTCTTTGTGGCCATGCACCCCTGGTTGCAGCGGGCGGTACGGCCCCTCATTTTCGCCCTCAGCCCCGTACCCCCGTCCATGCTGACGCCCTATCTCATCGCCGTGCTGCCCACGTTTTATGCCTCATCCGTGGCCATCATCTTTCTTGGCGTGTTCTGGCCGTATCTTGTGGGCACCATCACCGGCATAAACCTCATTGACAAGAAATACCTGGACAATGCGGAGATTCTGCAACTGAAGGGCGCGCGAAAGCTGTTTTTCGTCATCCTTCCGGCAGCCGCGCCCCATATCTTGTCCGGCGCGGGCACGGCATTGACCTTTTCCTTCATTCTTCTGACCGTGGCCGAGATGTTCGCCACAGATTCCGGCCTGGGGCATTTCATCCAGTACTACGCCGACTTCTCCGATTACGCGCGCGTGCTGGCTGGCCTCTTTTTCACCGCCGTTGTCTTTGTGTGCATCATGCTGGTGTATGAATACATTAAACGTAAAACGCTTTTCTGGATGCTGTATGGCGCAGCCAACGGCAGATAGCCAGCGGGAGTTTTGGCGCGGCCGCCCTGTGGCCGCGCCCCGCAGGCATCCTGAAAAAACTTCAGGCCGAGACGGCCCGCCGCGCTAGAGCAGTTTACGAATGAAATGAGTTAAATGCTCTGCAAGGATTTTTCTGAAAAATCCTTGCCACGAAATGCGAGCAGGCGGGCTTTTGCCTGCCGTACGCGAGCATTTCAAGTGTTAAATGCTCTAGGGACTGTTTCTAAATAATTCTTTTGTCCAATTGGCTGCGCAAAAGGCTATTTTTTACTCTCGTCATGTACCGCAAAAGTACACTCCTTTCGTAAAAAACCCTTTTTCCTCGCCCTTGGCGCAAAATCATTAATTTAGAAACAGCCCCTGGCGAACCGATGGGCCGCCCCCGTGTCGCAAGGAAGAATCCATGAAAAAAATCCGTATGAGTTGCGCTTCCGGCGGATGCACCTATGAGCGCATGGAGCCGGCCATTGAAGTGCTGGAAAAGGGCGACCTCGATTACATCGTCTTCGAGTGCCTGGCGGAAAGAACCATCGCCAATGCGCAGATGGAAAAGCTGAAAGACCCCTCCAGGGGCTACAATCCCATGCTTGAGGAGCGGATGCGGGCCATTCTGCCCCTGGCTGCCGCAAAAGGCGTAAAGATCATTTCCAACATGGGCGGAGCCAACACGCCGGGCGCTGTGGCGAAAATTCTGGAAATAGCGGCGGAGAAGGGCGTGCGTGGGCTGAAAGTGGCCATGGTGCGCGGCGACGATATCACCGCCATGACGCCGCGCTATTATGACGTGCCGCTGTGGGATTCCGGCCAGCCTTTGCGCACGCTTGCCGACAGCATCGTTTCGGCCAACATCTACCTTTCCGGCGATCCCATCAAACAGGCCCTGGATTTGGGGGCGGATATAGTCATTACCGGGCGCGTGGCCGACGCCTCGCTGTTCGTGGGCCCGCTCAGGCACGAATTCGGGTGGGACGTGCACTCCCCCGACCATCTCGGCCAGGCCATTTTGCTGGGGCACCTCATGGAATGCGCCAACCAGCTCACCGGGGGATATTACGCCGATCCCGGCTACAAGGATGTGCCGGATATGCACCGCCTCGGCTTTCCCATCGCCGAGATCGACGAAAGCGGCGTGTTTTCCATCACCAAGGTCGAAGGCTCCGGCGGCCGCGTCTGTGTGGATATCTGCAAGGAACAGCTGTTATATGAAATCGGCGATCCTGCGGCCTATATCACGCCCGACGGCATAGCGGACTTTTCGCAGGTGACCTTCGAGCAGGCGGAAGAAGACAGGGTCGTGGCCCGTCATGGCCGCGCCCTGCCAGCGCCTGACACCTACAAGGTGAATATCGGCTACAAGGACTGCTACACCGGCGAGGGCAGCATAAGCTACGGCGGAAAAAACGCCCTGGCCAGAGCGCAGCTTGCGGCGGAAATTGTGAAAAAGCGCCTGGAGCTTATGGGCGTGACCCTGGACGAGTTCCGGGTGGACTACATCGGTTGTAACTCTTTGTACCGTGACGCCATTTCCTCCTGCATTGCGCCGCAGGCTCCGGCCGAGGTGCGCATGCGCGTGGCGGGGCGCTCGTCCACGCCGGAGCCAGTGGCCCGCATGACGCGCGAGGTGGATTGCCTCTATATCAACGGCCCTGCGGGCGGCGGCGGCATACGTTCCGAGTTCGGGCCTGTCATCTCCGTTGAAAATATCCTTATCCCCCGGGCGGATATTACCCCGACCGTGGAAATCTTCGAGATCTGAAATGAAACTGAGAGAAATCGCGCACGCCAGGGCAGGAGACAAGGGCAACACCTGCAATATCTGCGTCGTACCCTATGACGAGGCGCAGTACCCGCTGCTGAAGGAAAAACTGACTGTCGACAGGGTGCGGGCCTTTTTCAGCGACATCTGCCTGGGCGAGGTCATCCGCTACGAGGCCGATGCCGTGAGCAGCCTGAATTTTGTGCTGAAAAACGCGCTCGGCGGCGGCGTGACCCGCAGCCTTGCCGTGGACAAACACGGCAAAACCCTGGGCATGGCCTTGCTGGAAATGGACATCTGATGCCGCGAACCGTGGGGACGGCCCAGTTTGTTGGGTATTTTGCTTTGAAATACTTTGTGGGGGAGGGACCCTTTTGCAAAAGGGTCTCCTCCCCCACGCCCCCACCCCCTAAAACCTTTATTGGCGTTTCAGGGGGTTACAAGGGTGTCCTGAGCTGGAGCGGGGTTTTCTAAGGCAAAGCCTTTCAGGCCTTGCACTCTCTCAAGAATAAGCTGCTCTGGTACAGAGCGTTTGGCCCAGGTATTTGGGCCATGCGTCTGGCCAGGTATTTGGCCCAGGTATTTGGGCCATGCATTTGGTTCATGCATTTGGGCCAAGCGCCTCGCCCATATGTTGGGCCAACCAAGTGTATTCAGTATTCCGGGTCGCGCGAGCGGTGCTCGCCGTGAGGCACAGACGCGGTGTGCCCGCATTGCTGTGTGCCAGGGCGAGCATGCCGAAAACGTTGAGAATGAGTGTTCCCATCGTTGTTCTGCGCCGTTTGCGAGACGCGGGCGGCCCTATGCTATGCTCGCCGGGAGGCGAGTCATTCCTTCGCGGGGATGACGTGGATTGCCTTGACCAGCAATACCACCTGATCCCCTTCTTTCAGCTTCAACTCCTCAAGGGACTCGGTGCTCAGGATGGACGTCATTGTCCCCGGTTCGGCAAGCTTGCATGAGATTTGCGACATGATATCGCCTTTCTTGACCTTGGTTACCGTGGCTTTCATTGAGTTACGTACGCCGTATTTCATCTTTGACCTCCTGAATTGGGGTTGTGACTCTTTTATACCACCTCGCCAGGGAGACATCAATGAAAACAGACGCAATACGCGCATGAAGTCTGTCGGGACATTTTACTTTTTTAGAGCAATGTAACTTTTAAATTGCTCTGACGGCTGCGTGAGCAGACGTTCGCTACGGAGGCGTAAGCGCAGTTTACCTGCGCGGTTAAACGCCGAAGTGAGCGTGTCTTAAACTTTGAGAATGTATATTCTCAAAGTTAATCTACTCTAAAAACTGTAAATATCCTGACTCTGCATAAGAGCGTCATGCGTTGTGGAATGGCCTTGACGTACCACAAACACGGTAGCAACGTCTTTGCCTCTGCGGCAGGCAAGGCTCTGACTACATACACGCGGCACGCCGTTTTTGGTGGAGTAGGGAAAAAGATACAAACGCGGCTTCGGGCTGGACAGGCTCCGGCACGCTCCGGCACGCTCCGGCACGCTCCGGCACGCCACGGGCGGGCATGCCAAAGGACGCGGCCTGAATATTGAGGCAGTGGAAAGCTGTTACAAACCGCAGTGCATCGTTCCGGTTTGCCGTTGTCGTTATTCCGGCTTGGTGTTGTCCTTATCCTTGTTGCGGGAGGCGGGGTCGTCGGCCTCCTGCTCACTGATGGACTGCTTGAAGTTTTTTATGGCCTTGCCAAGCCCGCTGCCGATTTCAGGCAGTTTTTTGGCGCCAAACAATAGAATCACAACTACCAGCACAACAAGCAGATGTTGTATGCTCAGTGCTCCCATACCATCCATCCTTGCGTAGGGGTTTGTCCTTACGGGTTACAGGCTTTACTGATTGACGCCTACAGCATAGACGTCCGGCCGCGCAAAGGCAAATCAGGCGCGCGTATCGTGAATCCTCTCTGGCGGCGGCTTGCGGCGAGTTTTCGGCACGGCGTGCGCCTGCATGCCGCGACATGCGGTTGCCGTCATCCCCCGTTCCTTCCGCCGGATGCCGTGGCGCAAGGGCTGAAGCCGCGCTCTGGCGCTGTTTGACCTTGCCCTGAGCGCATACTACTCTTCTCCGGGATGCCATGGGCGCGGTCATGACGGGCGCGGCCAATGCCGAAAGCAGAAAACTCGGGAGGGCACATGTCCGGCCATATTGAAGCCTCAATTATCATTCCGGTCTATAATCAGTGGGCTTTTACACGTGCCTGCCTTGAGGCCCTGGCTGCCACGACGGCAGACAAGGCCTGCGAAGTGATCGTTGTGGACAATGCTTCATCGGACGCCACGCCGGAGCAATGCCCCCTTCTGGGGGCGCAGCTTTTTGGAGCCAGGTTCAGATACCAGCGCAATGAAACCAATCTTAACTTCGGCCCAGCGTCCAACCTGGGCGCCAGACTGGCGCAGGGCGTCTTTCTTGTTTTCCTCAACAATGACACGGTGCCCCTTCCCGGCTGGTATCAGCCGCTCATAGACGATTTTTCGGCCTACCCGGATATTGCCGCCACAGGGCCGGTGCTGCTCTATCCTGAAAGCGCACCTTTTGGTCATACTGTACAGCACCTTGGCGTTTGCGTTTCGCCCTCTCTCGGGGTCGGGCACCTCTATGAAGGCATAGCCGCTGACTGCGAACTGACAAAAAAGCGCCGTTTCTTTCAGGTGATAACGGGAGCCTGCCTGGTGATGCCGCGCTCCGTCTTTATGGACATTGGCATGTTTGACGAAGGCTATATCAACGGCGTGGAAGATGTGGACATCTGCGCCCGGCTCTATAGTCAGGGCTACAGACTGACCGTAAACCCCAATTCGCGGGTGATCCACCATACCAGCCAGACCCCGGGACGGCATCGGCATGAACAAGCGAACTTCGCCCGCCATGCGCGGCTCTCTCAGTCATTGCTTACGCCTGACTGGCATCTGCATCTGAAGAATGACGGCATGTTCTTGAAGGTAGGGCCGTGGCAGACCCTGCAAGGCGCATTGCCCATACAGCAATGCCAGCAACTGGACAAAATCGCCGCCATATCCTCCCGTGATGAGATTCGGAATCTTCTTGTGCGTTATCCCCTGTGGGAGGGGGGCTGGCAGGCCATGGTCCGCGCTGGCCGCGACGCCGACGGGCCAGACCGTATCGTCGAGCGGCTTGCCATGCTCAAGCTTTTTCCCTCACCGGAAAGAGCGCTGGAACTGTACCCTGACGCATGCCTGGCGCACAATAAGGAAGTCGCCTCTTACGCATTCGGCAATCTGGTGGGTTTCTGCAAGTCTTTTGAAGAATATGTGGCGGCTGCGGAATCCATGCGCCAGTGGTGCGCGGACATCGGAATGGATGAACTGGCGGAGCAGTACACGGCGTGGCAGGCGGGAGCGGACGGGTTTTACGCTGCCAGCTATGTGCCGTTCATAAATGCGTTCTGGAACATGAGCAGGCTGCTTCCTCTCTCCCCTGGGGAGGGATGGTCATACACGCTTTGGCGGCATGGCTCCGGGCGGCCTTCGCAAGCCCCTGAAACCGCAGATCCGCTTTGCGCCTCGCCGGAAAAAGGCCCTGCTTTTTCCATACTCATGCCGGTGTACAACCCCAGAAAAGAGCACCTTGTCGCCGCGATCGAGTCTGTGCTCAGCCAGCAGTATCCGCACTGGGAACTGTGCATCGCTGACGATGCCTCCACAGACCCTGTGGTCAGGGATGTTCTGGAGGGCTATGCCGGCAGGGACTCCAGAATTCGCGTCATCTACAGGCCAGAAAACGGCCATATCGCTGCCGCCACCAATACGGCGCTTGCCGCTGCGCGCTATCCCTATGCGGCTCTGATGGATCAGGACGATCTGCTCGCGCCCGAAGCCCTGCGTATCGTGGCTGAAGCCATAGCGGCCCACCCCGAGGGCCTGCTCTTTTATTCAGATGAGGATAAAGTCAGTGATGACGGCGCTGCCTTTTATCCACACTTCAAAAACGGCAAATGGGATTGGGATCTGTTGCACGCGCAGAACTTCGTCAACCACCTTGGCGTATACCGCACAGACCGCATGCGCGATATCGGCGGTTTCAGGGAAGGTTTTCGCGGCGCGCAGGATTTTGACTTGCTGCTGCGGTATACGGCGGGAGAGGACAGCGCACGTTTTGTTCACATCCCCCAGGTTCTTTACCACTGGCGAGCGCATGCGGGCAGTACGGCAACTGACATCAGGGTAAAAAGCGAGGTCGAGGGCAGCGCGATACGGGCTGTTCAGGAACGTATTGAGAGTCTTGTTCCCGGGGCTGAAGTGTCTGTGGTGCCCAACCTGCAGTTTTTACGGGTGAAATTACCCTTGCCGGAAAGGCGGCCCCTGATCAGTCTGATACTTGACATGGGGGAATCCCTGCCGCTTCTGGAGGCCCAGGTTTCCGCCCTGTCAGCGCGCACGGACTATGGAAAATATGAAGTTCTGGCACTGTACAGCGAGGCGGTGCCCAGGGCGTCCCTTGCCAGGGTTCAGCGCCTCATATCCAAAAGTATCCGTCTGTTGCCGCATCCTGCCGGGTTTTCACAGGCGCAAAGGCTGCAGATGGGGGCGCAGCATGCGCAGGGGCAGATTTTAGGATTCCTTTCCGACGGCGTGGTTCCCCTGACAAAAGGCTGGCTTGAGGAACTGGTTTCATGCCTTTGCCGTGATGGGGTAGGGGCCGTGGGCGGCAAGCTGCTGCAAGGAAGGGGCATGTTGCACGGCGGCTATCTTGTGGACGCCAGCGGCCGCCTCACCGCCATTTTTCGTGGCCTGGCCTCTGACGAGCCCAGCTGGTTTGGCTGGAACTTGCTGGCCAGAACAGTAGACGCCCTGGACGGTTTGTGTCTGTTCACCACTGCGGCAACGCTGGCCCAGATGGGTGGTTTTGACGCCGCCATGCCGCATGCCTCTGTATGGGATTACTGTCTGCGTCTGGGTGACAAGGGGCTTCGTTCGGTATGGTGGCCTTTTGCGGAGTTTTTTCTGCCCCAGGCCGTTGAAAGGACGGGGCAACAGTCGCTTTCACCCTATAACGACGCCACGGCCGACCCCGCATTCATGGCCCGCTGGACTGACCGGCTTGTTCCTTTCAACAAAAACCTGCTGGCCCGGGGCCCGGGCTGGGTGCTGTTTACAGGCGGGGCGGACGACCAGACCGGAACAACGTAAGTTGCCAGGCGGCGTTTGACGCCGTATATGCGGGCGATGTGGAGCAGTGATGCTTCAGTGATGTTTACGTGATGCTTCAGCAAATGAGGAAGCCAAGGGCATGTTATACAGTATCAAGATGCGCGCGGAAAGCGGGTCACGCCATATTTCGGGCGCGGAGCGCATTGTGGAGCGTCATGAGATATCTCAGGCCATGGACGCCCTGACCCGCCGCGGCATGGAGCATCCCAATGGCCCGGCGGAAACCGTGACAGTGACCGTGAGGCCCGTCACACGGCCGCTTGTGACCATACAGGCCCTGCCTGTGAGCGAACCCAAGGTGCGCAGCCTTGAAGAGGCCCGGCAGGTGCTGGATACGGAACTTTGCGCCATGGGGCTGCAATCCGGCCCGGTGCTGTCCCTGCTGTACGGATTGCGGGAACCCATGCGCGGTGCCGTGCTGCTGGACGCGGACAGTCTGCAGAGGCTGGAGCCGGATCAGCGGCGCGGGGTGCGGGCCACATGTATGGACTATACGGGCAACACAGGCGAGGGCAAAAACCATTTCAAGGAAGCGCTCTGCCTTTCCAGCAAGGTGGCCCACTGCCCGCAGATTATCGGCGAGTTGTGCATTTCCGACGACCCGGATTATACCACAGGCTACTTTGCTTCCCGTGACCGGGGCTATGTGCGCATTCACCACATCAAGAAATGCGGCATGCAGCTGGGGGGGCGCATTTTTCTGTTCAGGGGAAGCCCCGACAGCGTGCAGCAATGCATGGATTATCTTGAGAACCAGCCCGTCATGGTGTCTCTGGAGTAGGCATGGACAACTTCGCCTCGCGTATTGGCGCCATCAAGGCCGCCCACCTGTACCGCGTGTTGCGCACCCTTTCAACGCCGCAGGGCAGGGAAGTGGTCATTGACGGTCAGCGCGTGCTGCTTTTTTCGTCCAACAGCTATCTTGGGCTTAACACCAACGACCAGATCTGCCGTGAGGGCATTCGCGCCATTGAGGAATTCGGCGTGGGCTCCGGCGGTTCGCGTCTTGTGACCGGCAACATGACGCCGCATATGCGTCTTGAGGCAGCGGTGGCCCGATTCAAGGGCAGCGAGGCCGCCCTGGCTTTCACCAGCGGCTACACGGCCAATGTGGGCGTCATCAGCGCCTTGTGCCACAAGGATACCGTGATTTTCAGCGATGCGCTGAATCATGCCAGCATCATTGACGGTTGCCGTCTGGCGCGAGGGCTCACTGCGGTGTACGCGCACAACGACATGGACGACCTGCTGAAAAAAGTGCGCCATTTTCGGCCCCGGCAGGGCTTTATTGTCACCGACAGCGTGTTCAGCATGGACGGCGACATCGCGCACCTGCCCGACCTGGCAGCCATAGCCAGAGAGCACGGCCTGACGCTCATGGTTGACGACGCGCATGCCACAGGCGTGCTGGGGGCCACGGGGCGCGGCTCGCTGGAACATTTCGGCCTGAGCCACGAGGACGTGCCCGTTGTCACGGGCACACTCAGCAAGGCGGTGCCCAGCGAGGGCGGCTTTGTCTGCGGCAGCGCATCCCTTTGCGAACTGATCCGCAATACGGCCCGTTCCTTCATTTTCACCACGGCCCCTTCACCGTCCACGGCAGCCACGGCTGCGGCAGGCATTGAGTACATAGCCGCGCATCCCGAACTGGTGCGCCAGCTTCAGGACAATGTGGCCTGGTTTGCGCAAAGCCTTGCCCGGAGAGGCCTGGGCACTCACGGGCAAAGCCCCATTATTCCCGTCATGGTAGGGGATGAGGCAAAGGCCGCCCGCGCCGCCGAGGCATTGCTGGCCCTGGGGGTTTTTGCGCCCTGCATACGGTATCCCACGGTGCCAAGGGGGATGGCGCGGTTGCGGCTGACGGTCATGGCCGCCCATACCCGCGAGGATCTGGACTATGCCGCTGACTGTCTTGAAAGGGCGCTTGCCGCCGCAAGGGCAGACTAGAGCAGTTTACGAATGAAATGAGTTAAATGCTCTGCAAGGATTTTTCTGAAAATCCTTGCCACGAAATGCGAGTAGGCGGGCTTTTGCCTGCCGTACGCGAGCATTTCAAGTGTTAAATGCTCTAGGGAGTGGTATTACGGGCATGCCCAAGGAGTTGGACATGCCCGCTTCAACGTGCAAGATGGTCGATAAACGCCCGCTGTCGCAGCGTCCTTGGCAATTTCAGCGTGAAACTGTCCGGGGGCGCGCCTGCTCCGCCATTCCGGGTAAAAGGGGCCGGTCAGGCTTTGGCAAAGGGGTTTTCATTGCTGACAACCTTGTTTCTGCCGCACCTTTTGGCTACATACAGGTTTTTATCCACCAGTTTCATTGCGTTATCAAAAGCGGAGTTCAAGTTTTTATGGGGATTGTCCAGGTTGACGATCTTCACGCCAAAGCTGGCCGTCACGTTCACCTCATGCCCTTCGTAAACAATGCCGGTCTTGCAGAGGCTCTGCCGCAACTGCTCCGCCACGTGAACCCCTTGCTGTATGCCGGTATGCGGCAGCAGCAGGATAAATTCCTCGCCGCCATACCTACAGCAGAGGTCATCCTTGCGCAGCCACGATTGCAGGAGCCGGGCCGTATGGCGCAGCACTTCATCGCCACAGGCATGCCCCCACGTGTCATTGATTGTTTTAAAGGAATCAAGGTCCATCATGATGATGACGGCCTGCGAGCCTTTTTCCGCATGTGCTTGCAGGGCATCGAGAGCCAGGTTGCCGAAGGCCCGGCGGTTCAGCAGGCCCGTCAGAGCGTCACGGTTGGACATCTCCTTGTACTCGGTTGACTGGGTGGTAAGCTTGGCAACGCTTTTGTCCAGTTCTTCGGCCATGGTGTTGAAGGCAGTGGAAAAGTCGCCAAGAAAATTCACGCGGTGCTGATAGTCGCCCCTGGCAATGCAGCGAGTCTGCCAGGTCAGGTGGCGCAAATCTGCCTGAAGGGATTTCAACGAACCGATGACATAGCCCTTCTCGGCACACTTGTATTCCAGCTCTCCCCGGCTCAGGGCGTTTGCCATGTTGCGTATGCCGAAGAGCAGTGAACCCAGCTGTTTCATACCAGGAATGTCACGAAGAGCGTCCGGTACATCTTCACAATCCACAGTGCTGCGGCTCAGTATCGCCTGCACGTAGGTTATGACTTCTTCCGCCTGTGAATCGCCATCGTGCTCGGAAAAATGAGTGATAATGTCTTGAGGCATAGGCTGTTTCCTCGTTGGTACTACGCAGCAACAATTCTTGCAGTGGTGTAATGGCGGAGGCAGGCTCGGGCTGCTGTTCTTGTTCCGGATTTTTTCATCGGCAACGCCCGTGTGGCGGGGCAGACGCCAGCCATAAAGGCGCTGGAGCAACCTCAGCTTTGCCGTGCAGCAAGCCGCAAATAAAGACCATCCGCCAATAATGCCAGGTGTTTTCTGCACCCCTGCCATTACCTGTAAAAGCGCGCACGCGCGCAACGACCACGCAGCAGGCTGCTTGCGCGGTCGTGTGCCACAGGCCTGGGCAGCGGACCACAAGGCCCGGTGGTGCTCAGTGCCGACTGTCGTCACTGCGCGCTGTAGGCAAAAAACAATCCGCCCAGATTCAGAAAAGAATACCTCGGGGATGTCTTTGCCCTTGCTGCGTCAGGTTTTGACCAGAGTTTTTCTTGGATAAAGCTTCGTAAATAAAAATAAAGTACCGCATTAAGACATGTCAACAAATAATGAGGTAATAATTGAGATGATTTTGTCGTCAGGCAGAACTGGCTCACTTCTTTAAGCTATTTATAAGGGCCATGCTTGTGAAGAGAGCAGTTTACGAATGAAATGAGTTAAATGCTCTGCAAGGATTTTTCTGAAAATCCTTGCCACGAAATGCGAGTAGGCGGGCTTTTGCCTGCCGTACGCGAGCATTTCAAGTGTTAAATGCTCTAG